>Ga0302326_10001325_pt1 | contig 63510 bp, 43 predicted proteins | sample Palsa_T0_3_FD_202264 | JGI IMG/M metagenome (GOLD analysis project Ga0302326, IMG submission 202264) | Peat permafrost microbial communities from Stordalen Mire near Abisko, Sweden - Palsa_T0_3 | ecosystem: Environmental > Terrestrial > Soil > Palsa > Peat permafrost | place: Sweden: Abisko...
GGGATGCTAGTCGTTCGCGCCTTGCCATCCGGCCCAAAGCACTCTCGCGCGACCCTCCCCTACTTTTTCGGGATTATCCTATTGACACAAGGATGAAAATTATCATACAGCGTCGAGGATGGAGCAGTTTCTGTCGACTTTTCGCAACCATCCAGCTACCCGAGCCGCGATGGATTCCCTGCTTGCAAAATCGGTCATGCGGGGAGGCGGTGCGTTTGGCTGGGTTTATCTTGCACTCATCGGAGGCGGGATAATGACGAAGGAATTCATAAGTTCCGGGAGCCTTGGAACCTTCTTCCTGGTTCTGGCATTTGTTAGCGTTGCAGGCATAGTCATATTTCAGTATCTCAGGATTGTTTTTGGGTATTCAGATGCGATTAATGAAATAACCGATAGATACTGCCAAGACGTTGACACCAATAATCGCTACAGGCTTTTCGCTCTTCAAATGGCGGGGGTTTCTGAATTGGATCACCAAGCGCAATTTGAGAGATTACTTAACGTGCTAGAGCGCCGCGCGAGGCCTGTCTCATTCTCAGACGCCGCAAGAATTGACCCGGTTAAAAGGTTGGAATTCTTCAAAGTTGCCTCCGCTATAGGGCAAAGCTTGCACGATCCAATAGAGGTAAACCGTATTATAGACACAGTATGGGAAATGCACATTGAAAAGCATATGTCAATTCGTGCATGGGAGAGAGCCAACGTGCAGCCAACACATCCGGTCGTTGAAATTGGAGGACAGATTTTTTACGAAAATCAACTCCTTTCGGTTAGAATAAGGCAGGCCAATGTTGGTGTATTATCGGCGGCCCAAATACAAGTTGAGCTATTGGAAGCCGTAGAGAGTGGGCTTAAAATATTAGAGCGGTTCAAACATCCAAATTGGATTCCTACAGCCAACAATTTAGCCGTCGTTACTCAATGGCAGGAGGCGGTATTGAAGTTCTTGGGTCAGCATGTCGGACCGATGGCCTGTCATGAATTCAAAAACCAACCGGCTGACGTTGGAGGATTAACCGTAGATGCAATATATGAATTGCGCGTCTCATCGCGTCGAGTTGTGAACCAAATTGAATTTCTAAAACGAGTGGCTAAGAATCCACGCGAATTCATGCCGCCTTCGTAAGCTCTGAATATGGCAACTTCGATGCCCGAACCAACTTCGTAAGCGTGTCCCTGAAAATAAACTCATTGCTCCGATTATTGAACCGATGCTCCAACTCGTCCAAATAGGCGTCCAAATGCTTGATGCTCACCTTGTGGTAAGCGCCCACGATGCTGCGCTTGAGCAGGCTCCAAACGCTCTCAATGCCATTCGTATGGACGTTCCCATGCACCCATTCTTTCGCGCTGTGGTTGACCGTCTCGTGCCGCGTGTCTTCATCGGCAATGCCGACGTAGGCATGAAGCTCGTCCGTGTAGATCGCTTCCGTATCGGGAGCCATGTTCTGAGCGATGAACTCGTGCAGCGTCTTCTTGCTGGCATTCTGGATAACCTGAAGGCGAATCTTGCCCCCCCGTTGAATCGCGCCAATCGCGATGGCTTTGTTTCCGGTGTAGTGATTCCCCATGCCTCTTACCTTGCCGCCAACCCAAGTCTCGTCCACTTCCACAACACCCCGCAGAAGCTCGCAATTGGCATCCCTGACCGCCGAGCGGATGCGGTGGCACAGATGCCATGCCGTCTGGTAAGCAATGCCAAGCGAGCGTTTAATCTGGAGGGCGCTCATTCCCTTCTTGCTCTCCGTCATCAGGTAGATCGCCAGAAACCACTTCGTGAGCGAAAGGTGCGTGTCATGGAAGATCGTTCCGCTCGTCACGCTGAACTGATAGCGGCAGGCATTGCAGTCGTATTGGTCGCGGTCGAACACGGTCGAAACGCTCTTGGACTGGCAGCGCGGGCACTGGACACCCTCCGGCCAGCGAAGTTCCGTCAAACGCTGGCGGCACTTTTCGTCAGAACCGAATTGCTCAATCAGGTTCACGAGATTAATTTCCGCCTTAACAGCGGGCTTTGCTTTGCGGGGCTTGCGAATTCGAGTTGGCATAATGAGTAAGAAAAAATCAAAGAAGGCACACGAGATGACGGACAAGGAATTGCTTCATTCCCTGTTCCCGAAAAAGCTCATTCGCGAACTGAAAAAGGTCGCGGACAAGGCCAAGAAAAAGAGCAAGAAATGAACTGAACATGCCACACTCTACACCCTCTCAATACTTGTGTCAACTAGATAATCCAGTACTTTTTAGACGCCCTCTTAGCTGGATGGGTCGATGCCGCCGCAGGCGAGCGGCGGAAGGATGTTGATATTTGTTGATCTTTTGGTTTGGGCAAAGAGAGTACGGTATTTTCGTAACAGGTTGATGCAGAATGATATGTGTATAACTGAAAATGTTGCCGGGTTGACCATGGGGTGGAAGGAAGGAGCAAACCCTGAATTCAGGGTTTGCTTTTTATTTAAACATCCATTGGGAAGGCGGCGCACGCCTGAGGCGTGCGCCCTAACTAATGCGCGCGGCGGTGCCATGTTGAAAATGTAAGTAACGCATTAGCTGCGGATCAAGGAAGTATCAGGGCTGGCGGGCGATTTTCATTGCAGAAGTTTTGGGAGCGGCGGTGAGGATTCGGTGGACGCCTGCAGAAGGGGACGGATGGGAGGAATGGGACGGATGCGCAGTCGGGCGGCGGCGGGATGACCCATTCGACAAGCTTAGGGCAGGCTGGTTCGAGAGCGGGGGAAATGGCCGAGTTGCCCCTCCCGCGATTGCGGGACCTTGGGTCCCGCACCCGCGGGATAAAGTCGTGCCGGAGGCAGATTCGTACCTGTGACGGACCTCGGCTCGACCCTCGCATTTGTCGGCACCGCGTTGGGGTGATGGCGGCGCACGCCTGAGGCGTGTGCCCTCCCTGGGAATGATGATGATAATTGTTGATCATTTCAGGATTTTTGGGGCTTCTACTCTGAGGAAAGGTGGCATCTGTTGGTGGAACGGAGTTTGCAGATCGGGGATCGGGGATCGGAGATTGGCCATGGGAAAAGGGTGAACGGGTGGAAGGGTGCGAGATGTGAAATCTTCGAGGGATGAAGGATGAAACGGTGAAATTGCGCCTCCCGCGAGTGCGGGACCCTGGATCCCGCGCCTGCGCATGTGCGTCAACCCAAGCCCCGGATCGAACCTCCCTTTGATCGTGATGCAACTCCTTCAGAGTTGGTCCGTTTTTTCTCAAACCCAGGGTAGATGCTCCTTCGTCGCATCAACCCTAGGCTGGATGATTGAACGCCGTTGGCGTTCCCCATCCGGCAGGGCAAACTCCCCTGCGTAATCCTTAAGTTGACGCAGATCCGCGCCTGCGGGACAAAGCCTCGGCTTGAAACCTGAATGGGAGTTGGTGTGATTCGCACGGAATGCTCGAGCTTGGTTTTGGTTCGGTTGGTGGTGATTGGATTGGCGTCGTTGGGACTGTTGATGGAAAAGGCAAGAAAAATTTCCGACAAATTCCGAGTTGCCGAACTGCGGTGGGCCGGTTTTCTCAGCCGGCGCGCAAACCGGGCTGGCGAAATCCGTAGGACTTGATAGGAACCAATCGCTCCTGCGATTCGGTTCCTCGTCAAACTCAATCGTTCCATCGATGTCCGTCGCTGATTCCCATGATCCGGCTTCCCCGGAAAAGCCGGTTGCTTCCGCGCTGCACGGACTCGCTCCCGCCGAACTCTTCGCCCGCGGCCTGCACGCCGTGTTTGCTCCTCAGACCGAAGTGCTCGTTTTCGTCGATGGCGAGGAAATCGCCCGCCATGTCCTCGGCGCCGGTGCGCACGTTTTCGGGAGCGCGGAATCCTGCCAGGTCCGTATCGAAGCGGCCGAGGTTTTTCCACGGCACGCGCGGCTGACCGTGGAAGAGGACGGTTTGCTGCTCCTCGAAGACACCGGCGGCGCCGGCGGCACTTTTCTCGGCGGCCAGCCGATCGATACGCCCACACCCGTCGCGCCGAATCAGATTATCGCGATTGGCGCCGCGCAAATTCTCGTCCTGCAATACGCCGCCCGTGCTCCCGGCGAGGGCACGTTGGCGACGGATGACGGCCCCTTGCCGCCGGATCTCTTATCATCCACTCGCTACGAACTCGGGGCGGAGATCGCCAAGGGCGGGATGGGCGCCGTTCTCGCCGCGCGGCAGCCGGCCATCCGCCGCGAGGTCGCGCTCAAGGTGATGTTGCGCAACGCCAGTGCCCACGACCGCCTCCGCTTCGTCGAAGAAGCCCAGATCACCGGCCAGCTCGAACACCCAAACATTGTCCCGGTCCACGACCTCGCCCTCGACGAGCACGGCCAGCCCTATTACACGATGAAGCTGGTCAAGGGCAGCACCCTCAAGAAGATCCTCCGGCATCTCGCGCGGCATGACGCCGCAACGATCGCCAAGTACCCGCTCGCCGCGCTGCTCACCATTCTCCAGAAAGTCTGCGACGCCGTGGCCTTCGCTCATGCCCGGGGCGTCATCCACCGCGATCTCAAGCCCTCGAACATCATGGTCGGCGAATATGGCGAAGTGCTCGTCATGGATTGGGGCCTGGCAAAAGTCATTGCCGGCCGGGACGGCGCGCCGACTCCGCCGCCATCCCCAGCCATCGCCACCGCGCGCGAGGACCAGCGCGAGGTCTTCGCCACGATGGAGGGTGCGGTCATGGGCACGGCGCGATACATGAGCCCCGAGCAGGCCCGTGGCGAAGTCGCCACGCTCGACCAGCGCAGCGACATCTTCAGCCTCGGCGCGATCCTTTACGAACTGGTTGCCTTGTTGCCACCCTTTCCCGGGAAGACCACGCGGGAGGTTCTCTCGAACATCAAGAGCGGTCATCTCGTCCTGCCCAATGCACGCCTGCGCACCGCGGATACTCCACACCCGCGGCACGTGCCCGGCGGAGCCATTCCGCATTCGCTGGAAGCCGTGATCTCGAAGGCGCTGACCCTCGACCGGGACCGACGCTACCAGCGCGTCGCCGAGTTCCAGGCCGACCTCACGGCCTACCAAAATGGTTTCGCCACCGGCGCCGAAAACGCCGGCGCGTGGAAGCAGATCAAACTGCTGGTGGCCCGCCACAAGGCGCTCTCCATCGCCGTCGCCACGAGCTTCCTTTTGATTGCCGGGATCACCACCGCGTTCACTTTCAATGCGGCGAAATTGCTGTGGGAGGCATCCAAATCCGATTCCGAGGAATCCTTGCGGAAACTCGAGTCCGAAGGGGATTGGAACACCGCCGTCGCCTACGGGGCGCGCGCCTTGCGGATTCGTCCCGGCAATGCCGCGGCCGCGAGGCGGCTTTTCGGGCATACCCTCCTTGCCGGGGTGGCGCCCTCCCGGATTCTGGCCCATGACGGCCCGATCACGGAGGCGCGATTTCTACCGGGCGGCGCCGCCCTGCTCGCGGTGACTGGCGGCCGGACGCTCCGTCTCTGGGAACCCAAGGGTGAAAATCGGTGGACTTCGCGTGAGATCTTTACGGCGGGGAAGGGAGAAAAGATCATGGCCTTATCACCGGCCGGCGACCATCTCTGCCTCTTAGCCGCGGATGGCAGCGCCCGGCTGTGGGAGCGATCCACCAGCGCCGCTGGGGCAAAACTGGGCGAGGCGAAACTGTCCGCCGCGGTTTTCTCACCGGATGGCAGCCGCCTGCTCACCGTGAGTGGAACCAACCCGGTCGTCACCGTCTGGGACGCACGCAGCGGAGCCAAAGCGGTATCGCTCCCGTCCAAAGCCGGCGTGGTCACGGCCGCCGCTCTCTCGCCGGACGGTTCGCACATTCTCACCGGGACCAGGACCGGCGCCATCCGCTGCTGGAAACGTGCCGGAAACGAAAAGTCATGGGCGATGGAGTGGGCCTTGGAAGCCGCTTTCGGAAATGAGGTGGCGGCGATGACCATTTCCCCGGACGGCTCGCGGTTTTCCGCAGTGTCCCGCGACGGCGTGGCCGCGTCCTGGTCGATGGCCACCCGGTTCCAGGTGGCATCTTTGAATGGAGAGCAGGCTGCGGCACGCGTGGCCTATTCGGATGACGGATCAATGGTCGCGACTGGAGGGACCGGTGGCTCGGTGGCATTGTGGGAACGCGCCTCGGGCAAATCTCTCGCGTTCCTGCGCGGGCATCGGAGCGCGATCACCGCCCTGAGTTTCTCGGGCGATGGCCGCTTTTTGCTGAGCGGCTCCGAGGATGGGACCGCGCGGCTTTGGGAGATGGCGCGATGCCCGCTGGACGTGTCCGGGGCGAACCTTGAGGAGCCGCCGGCTCCCAAAGACGTCCCGTCGGCGCCGGGTTGGGTTTATGAGAGTCTGCTGCCCTTCCTCTGCGGCAGGGAACTGGATCGCGAGGGAAAAATCTCGGATCTTCCGGTTGCCCGGCAATTGGAAGCGCAGGCCGTTGTGGCGCAGCGGATCGAGATCCTCCGGTCCGGGTCCGCAACGCCCGACAGCCCATGGGACCGCTTCCTGAAATGGAAGTTCCTCTCCGATCCTCGCACCCGCTCGATCAGCCCGGGTTCGACGCGGAGCGTGCCGGAGTTCGTCGAGAATAATCTTTCGGCCAACGGCAAGCTCGCCGACGAAGTCAGGCTTCGCGCCGTATGGCTGGCCGCGCCCAGCCATCCCATGGCGCAGTGGGCGCTGGGGAAGTTCCATGCCGGCGGTGCCTGGGGCGTGTGGCTGCGGGACCGCTCGTTGCGGCGCATGGCCGACCCTTCGATGGCCGCGCTCTATGGTGCGGCGACCGTGGCCCGATGGTCGCCGGCACGGGCGGCCATCGAGGCGCGTGAGAGCCTGCCCACCACCGAGTTTACCAACAGCCTGGGGATGAAGTTCGTGCCGGTGGCCGTCTCCGGTGGGAAGAATGTCCTCTTCAGCGTCTGGGATACGCGGGTCCGGGACTATGCCGTTTACGCTGGAGATCAGCCCCGTGTGGACGGTTCATGGAAAGACCCTGCCTACAAGGAGCAAAAGCTGTGTCCCACCGACGATTGCCCGGTGATCGAAGTGAATTGGGACGATGCCAATGGGTTTTGCATTTGGCTCACCGCGCGCGAACGGAAGCTAGGCAAAATCACCGCCCGGCAGCGGTACCGGCTGCCCACCGACGAGGAATGGAGTTGGGCCGCCGGCATCGGGCAGGAGGAGGAAGAGGCCTTTCGCGGACGCAAACCGAAGGACAAGGACCAGAAGGTCGCCGCTTATCCCTGGGGCACGCTCAGGTTTCCGCCGGTGGACGACCAAGGGAAGCCGCTCGGCAATTATGCCGACTCGGAATTAAAAAAGGCCCTTCCGGAGCAATTCGTGATCGCAGGCTATACCGACGGCTACGCAATGACCTCGCCGGTCGGGAGTTTCCCCGCGAATGCGCATGGCCTCTTCGACATGGGCGGCAATGTCTGGCAATGGTGCCAGGACTGGTACGATCCCGCGGACAAGAAGGCCCGTGTCGTGCGTGGCGGGTCCTGGAACTTCTACGACGGAAGTACCCATCTCTTGTCGTCTTGTCGCCTCTTCGATCTCCCCGGCATGCGGAGCGGCGATTTCAGTTTCCGCTGTGTGTTGGGGGAGGATTCTCCCGCGCCGTAGGTGGTTAACCAGGAGCTGTCGCGACTTCCACGTCCTGGCGGGGTACGGCGAACGAAGATTCGCCGGCCGCGCAAAAGATCGCCAAGCCTTTGCTTAAATTTTTCAGGCGGCGAAAACTTGGTGAGGATTCCGGCGGTTACTGAGTCGAGGCGGCGACGGCGTTGGCCGCGAGGTCGCGAGGGTGGGGTGTCATTGCTCGAGCGGGGAGTGACGTGAGCACGATACAGATGGTGTGCGTGGCTGGGTCGGCCCAGGCGATCGTCCCGGTCGATCCCCCATGGCCAAAGGTCTTTTCCGAACACCCCTTGCCGCCGGCCGCCGACCCGACGTTCAGACCCAGGCCCCATGGTTTCAGCCCGGATGGATTGTGGTTTGTCGCCATCAGCCTGGCCGTCTCCGGTTTTATGGCCGCCCCGGTCTCGTTCAAAAACTCGCCCAGAAATCGCGCCAGATCCGGAGCCGAGGCGTGGGTGCCTCCCCACGGGGCTCCCAGGTTCCGCCAATAGGGGCTGTTCCAATCCCAATCCTTCGCCTTGGGATCGCCACCACCGGCTTCCGGAGCCGCGCGATCGGTCTGGCATGGCACCATGTCTTCCAGTTTGAACCGGCCCAGCCCTTGAGCCGAGTGCTTCATCTCCAGCGGTTGGAACACCGTGCGATCGACGAGTTTCAGGAGGTCGGTCCCGCTGATCAGTTCCGCCACGTGCGCGGCCAGCAGGACGGCCATGCTCGAATACTGGTACTGTGAGCCTGGGGCGAATTGCAGCGGTGTGCGAATCGCGTGTTCGACAAACTCCCCGAGCGAGGCGTGCTTTCTCCGTAGCTCATCGTTTTCCGGCAACTGGTCCGGCAGTCCCGAGACGTGCGTCAACAAGTGCTGCATCGTCACCCGCTCGCGATTGTCTTTCTGGAACTGCGGGATGAACTTCTGCAGCGGATCGTCCAGTTTGAATTCGCCCCGTTCGAACAGGGTCATCAGCGCCGTCACGGCGATCGGCTTGGAAATCGATCCCAGAAGGAACATCGCGTCTTCGGTTTGAGCCGTGCCGAAGATTCGGGTGAACGCACTCTCCCGCTGAACCACGTGCAACACCGCCGCGGAAACCTGCCCTTCGCCCGTGGCCCGCGCCAGGACCTCGGCGGCTTCGTCCAGTCGCTCCTGTCGCAGCGCGGCCAGCACTGGAGTCCCCACGCAAACCGCCAGACCAGTGTGAATGAAGGTGCGTCGTTTCATGGTCGCATTCTAGCGAGGAGTATGCTCGGCGACCAGTCCTCCCTCTGGCAGGATTTCATCCGTGCCTGTCCCCCGGAATCACTTTCCCCACCGCCGACCACCAGGGCAGCCCGGCCCGGGAGTGCTGAGGGAGAGTTGAATCGAAGTCGGATCCGTTTCATGCCCGGGAATGGCGCTGGCGGTCGTTTTTGAGTGGTGCGGATTTTCGACTTCCGGGACCGCCTCGCATCAAATCGGCGAAAAAAAAAGCCCGATCATTGCTGATCGGGCTGCTGAAGCTGAGGAACAGGACGTAAAATTAGTTGTCTTCCAAGCTCGCAGGTTGTGATTTAGCAGCGGTCGTGCCAATCCTGCCGGATTGATGAATATTTTCGTCTTTCACTCGGGTTGGTCGAGACTGCCTTTGAAACGGCCACTGTTCACCGTCGCACATGTTCCAACCGAACGAAACCAAGCCCACGCTGCAAAACCGGAGGTTTGTGCTTGGGAAGATTCGCCGCCAGGTGGATGCGGCACCGGAGAAAGCGGAGGGCCTTCCTTCCGGCCGCGATCCTCAATTCGTGCGCTCAATTCAGGAAGGTCGATAAAGCAGAATCGAAGGTGAAAGGTAACCCGCAGAAACTGCCCTCCCTGGATGGATGGCGGATGGTCAGCATCTCGCTCGTCTTGCTGGGACACAGCTATTATACCCCCAGCTTCCCGTCATGGTTTAGTCCCGTGATCGATTGGGTTGACCCCGGCGATCTGGGCGTCCGCTGTTTCTTTGTCATCAGCGGTTTCCTCATCACCTGGTTGTTGCTGCAAGAGCAGGTCAAAAACGGCTTTATCCAGCCGAAAAGCTTTTATATCCGCCGGGCCTTAAGGATTTTACCGGTCTACATTCTTTATCTGCTTGTCCTCGGTTTATTACCGCACTTTTCCCAGAAGAAATCTGACTGGCTGGCAAACTTGACATTCACCACCAACTTTTTTTTGAGCTCGTTTCCAACCGCTCACTTATGGTCATTGGGTGTGGAAGAACAGTTCTACCTGATTTGGCCGTGGTTGCTCATCCAGGCTCTCCGCCGCAAGGAACAACATTCTCATCTGCTGAGGATTTTGATCGTGCCTTTGGTCGTTGCCCCGGTGGTTCGACTGATGGAGTGGAAACACTGGTATCCGAAGTCATTGGAGGTCCTCTTTCAATTCGGGTCATTCTTTGGTCGCTTTGATGCGCTTGCCTATGGCTGCATCGCCGCGGTCTTGTTCACTTATTGGCGGAATTCGTTGGAATCATTTTACCAGAAATACTCCCACGATATCCTGCTCGGGGGAACGGCCCTGATCCTGGCGCCTCCCGCCCTCCAGTTTTTCCCCTATCACGAATCCGTGCTGGCCGCCATAGGTCACTCGATTCAAGCAATCGGGTTCAGTCTCCTCTTATTGCAAAGCATCCTCTATCCCAGTCGTGGATTCTATCCGCTCTTGAATTGGAAATGGGTCAGTCACCTTGGGGTCTTGTCCTACTCCATTTACATTTGGCAGGAAATGTTTTGCGGCACGGGTAAAATCGTTTTCGGTGTCACTAGCGCATGGTGGGCCGACTTTCCGCTTTGGATTCTGAGCGCCTTGCTGGCGGCGCACCTCTCGTTTTACCTGATCGAAAAGCCGTTGCTGGGTCTTCGCGCCAGGTTTCGTGCTGTTTAAAAACTGCGGGGCTTGACTTGAAGCCGCGCTCGCGGAAGTCTTGCGCGTCCAATGAAGATCATCCTCGCTGTCCTCGTCATCACCCTCGGCCTTTGCTTTTCGGCTCAAGCTGAGACCATCCAAAGAACCCGGGATCTCGCCCGCCATCACCACGGCCATTCTTATGGCGGACGACATTATTATTCCGGACGCCACTTTTGGCATGGTCGCTGGTACGGTCCTGGGTACTACGGGCCTTCGTTCTTTGTTGGGGCGCCGTATTATTGGAGCGATTGGGGCGACCCGGGAATTGCCGTGGTGGCTTCGGGCCCGGTGGGCTATCCGTACTATCCATACCCAGCCGGTGGCTATTGGATTAACGGGCACTATTCGTCCCACGGCCATCACAGGCACCGGTGATGCCGGCGTGCGCGGATTCTTGACCGCGAATGGGTAAGGAAAATGAGGTGGATTTCGACCGGTTGGACCTCCGCAGCGATTTGCGTCGATGAGCGGTTTTCCTGCCGCTCCCTAATTCTCCCTCTCAAAGAGCCGCGCATCCGCGAGGTCGATGTCGCGTTGCACGACGCGCAAGGTTTCGTCGTTGATCCGGTGCTGGTTGCGCAGTTCGATGATGGCTTCCCTCTCCACGCCCAGCGCCTCGCGGGCCAGTTGGTGAAAACGCGAGGCGCGCAAGGCGGCTTCGCCGGCTTCTGAGATTCCGGCGTCCTCTTCCTCTTTGAGCTGCGCCAGGCGCTCGCGGTATTCCGCCTCCAGGAGACTGAGTTGCGGGTGCGAGCCGCTGTCGGTTTTGGCCAGGCGCTGGAGATGAGCCAGGGCCGCTCGATTCGCCGTGACCCGCGCCACGTGTTCCTCGCAATCGGCCTTGCCGTCGCCTTTGACCTTCAGGATGCGGATCAGCAGCGGCAGACTCAGCCCTTGTGCGACCAGCGTCAGCAGGATCACCGCATAGGAGATGAAGATGATGGTGTTCCGCCTCGGGAACGGCAACCCGGCCGCGGTCAGCAGCGGCAGGGCCAGGGCCGTGGCCAGTGAATCCGCTCCGCGCATTCCCGACCAGCCGACAATGGCCACGTCGCGCCAGTCCGGATAAGGATCGCGGGCGCGCAGTTTCGGCAGGAGCAGCCGCGGCAGATACGCTGAGGGAAAGATCCAGACAATTCTGACGAGGATGGTCGCCGCGCCGACCGCGGCCGCCTGGACCAGAAGATCGCCCCACGCATTTTCCTGGCCGAGAACTTGCGTCACTTTCGGCAATTGCAGGCCGATGAAGATGAAGACCACGCCATTCATCAGGTAGACGACCATCCTCCAGAAGGAGGCCAGTTCCAGCCGGGTGCGGGCCGTGACCATCCGCGGGAGACGCCAGCCGAGGAAGACGCCGGCTGTGACCACGGCCAGGACTCCCGAACAGCCCACGCGCTCGGCGGGCAAATACGCCAGGAACGGGGCGACCAGCGAAATGGTGATTTGCACCGGAGGATCGTCGAGATGTCGCTGAATCCAGTCCACGCTCCAGCCGACGATTCCGCCAATGAGCGCCCCGCCGATGGCGACCAGCGGCAACTCCAAAGCCGCCGTCGGCGCGGAGAAAGTTCCCGTGACCACGGCGGCCGTCGCGAAACGATATGCCACCAGCGCGACAGTATCGTTCACGAGGCTTTCGCCCTCCAGGACCGTCACGATCCGCCGGGGGACTTCCAGGCTTTTGAAAACCGCCGTGGCGGCTATGGCATCGGGTGGGGAGACGATCGCGCCCAGAACGAAAGCCGCCGGCCACGGCAGGCCCGGAACCAATTGGTGCGCCACCCAGGCGACGACGGACATCGTGACCAGCACCAGCGGCACGGCGAGCAAGAGGATCGGCCGCAGATTCGTTTTGAAATCGTGCCAGGACGTCAAAAAGGCCGCGGGGAAGAGCAACGGCGGCAGGAAGATCGGCAAAACGAGTTCCGGAGCGAACGAGATCTGCGGCAATCCTGGGATCAATCCGAAGCCCAGGCCGCAAAGCACCATTAAAACCGGGTACGGCAGGTCGATTTTTCGGGCCGCAATATCCAGCACGGCGACCAACATCAAGACGACACAAACAAGTTCGAGTTGGGGCATTTTCCCGGAGTTTTACGATATTCATGTCTTGCTCTCAACCAAACTGCAGCCCTTTTACTCCATGCACGTCGAAAAACTGAAATACCTCATTTGGGCAAAGGACATGGCGCGGGCGGTGCGCTTTTATCGCGAAGTCTTCGATGCCGGGGTCGTGCGCCAGTCAGAGGTCATGGCCGAACTCACCATCGCCGGGACCACGCTCGGCATCCACAGCGGCGGGGAAGGCCGGCGCACCTGGACGGGGCTCGCTTTCCAGATCGGCGATCTCTTCGCCGCGTGCGACGCTCTGCGCGCCGCGGGTGGCGAAGTGCTGCGTCCGCCCGAAGACACGCCCGAGGAACCGGCGCATCTCGCCATGTGCGCCGACCCGGAGGGCAATGAGATCATGCTCACCGTGAAGCGCCAGCGGTCGTAGCGGAACCGTCCCGGTGGCGTAGTTCGGATGCAACCGGGACGATTGCACTACTTTCGCGCCTGGGGCATCGGTAGACGGACTAGTCCCGGAAAGAGATTACCCGGCCGTCAAACGAGACCCGTGAGGTGGTAGACCGCGATAACCACGAACACCGCGACGGTCTTGATGCAGGTAATGACGAAGATGCCGCCGTACGACTGACGGTGCGTCAAGCCGGTGACGGTGAGCAAAGTGATGACTCCACCATTGTGCGGGAGCGTATCCATGCCGCCGCTGGCCATGGACGCAATGCGGTGCAGAACTTCCGGCGGGATTCCCGCCGCGTGCGCATTCTGGAGAAAGGTGTCCGCCATGGCGGCCAGCGCGATGCTCAGTCCACCGGAGGCGGAGCCGGTGATGCCGGCGAGCAGATTGACGGTGACGGCTTCATTAATGAGCGGGTGGGGGATGGTCTTCAAGGCATCGGCCACCACGAGAAAGCCGGGCAGCGCGGCGATGACCGCGCCGAAACCGTATTCCGATGCCGTATTCATCGATGCCAGCAGCGCTCCGCCGATGGCGGCTTTGGATCCGTCGGCAAACCTGCGGGCGACCGGTTTCCAGGCGAAGAGCAGCACCGCGGCAATTCCCGTGAGGAGCGCGCCCTCGACGGCCCAGATGGCCGCGAACTTCGAGATTTCCTGCGTTACCGGCACGGCCGTACCAACCACGGCGGGAACGAACGAATGGCTCTCGCCATACAGGCGGGGAATGGCCACGGTGAAGACCTTGTTCATTACCCCCACGAGGATCAGAGGTGTGATGGCGATGAACGGATGGGCGAGGCTGCCGTGGTCGAATGGCTCCGGCTCCTGGAGCAGATTCGTGCCGTACCCTTCACCCGCGGCGGCGGCGCGATGGCGGCAACGATTCAGGTAGAGCAAACCGGCTACGACGATGAAGATCCCGCCGATGCTTCCGAGCCAGGGTGCGGCGTAGATGTTGGTCTTGAAGAACGGGACCGGAATAATGTTCTGGATCTGCGGTGTGCCGGGCAGCGAATCCATGGTGAACGTGAATGCGCCCAAGGCGATGGCCGCCGGGATCAGCCGTTTTGGCGTGGCGCTTTGGCGGAAAAGTTCCGCGGCAAAGGGATAGACGGCGAAGACGACCACGAACAGCGAGACCCCGCCGTAGGTCAGCACTGCGCAGACCGCCACGATCGAAACGATCGCGTGCCGCACCCCGAATAATTGGATGATCGCCGACACGATGGATTTGGAAAAGCCGGACATCTCCATGAGCTTGCCGAACAAGGCGCCGAGCAGAAAAACGGGGAAGTACAACTTCAGAAAAGTCGCCGTTTTTTCCATAAAGAGGCCCGTGAACATGGGGGCGACCAGCCTGGGATCGGTCAGCAGGACCGCGCCCATCGCGCAGACCGGTGCAAACAGGATGACGCTATAGCCGCGGTACGCCACGACCATCAGGAAGATCAGCGCCGCGAGGATAATGACGAAACTCATTGCGCGGTCCACCCGCCATCGATGGTGATCGTCTGCCCGGTGACATTGCGGGCCAGCGGACTCATCAGGTACTCGATGGCCGCGGCAATTTCCTCGAATGTGATGAACGCTTTCTTCGGCATCGGCGCCAGCATCACCCGCTCGACGACCTCATCCGCGGAGATGCCAAGCGTGCGGGCCTGGCCGGCAATCTGGGCGTCGACCAGCGGCGTGCGGAGATAGGCCGGACAGATGGTGTTGCTGGTAATTTCCGTGTTGGCGGTTTCCAGCGCCAGCACTTTGGAAAAACCGAGCAAGGCATGCTTGGCGGCGGTGTAGGCGGATTTGTACGGCGAGGCGATGTGGCTGTGAATCGAGCCAATGTGAATGAGCCGGCCAAAGCCCCGCGCGCGCATCCCGGGCAGAACCGCGCGCGACATGAGGAACGCGCCTTTGACCAGGACGTTCATCAGCAATTCCCACTTTTCGACGGAGAACTCCTCGACGCTCGCGACGTATTGCAGACCGGCATTATTGACCAGCACGTCGACCGGCGATTCGCCCAACTCGCCGCCGAATCGCCGAACGCTCTCCTCCGATGCGACATCGAGCGCATACGCTCGCGCCTGGCCGCCCGCGGCGGCGATCTGCGCGGCCGTCTCGCGCGCGGTTTCGAACTGGAGATCCGTCGCCAGGATTGTATGCCCCTGCTGCGCAAGGCAAAGACTCACCCCGCGTCCCAGCCCGCTTCCGGCGCCGGTGATGAGGATGGTGCGTGAGGGGTTCTTCATGGGGAGGGGAGGGGGAAAGGGATGCGTTTTTAACCGTGGATTCCGCGGAAGGCACGGATTAAGGAAACCGCTGCCGCCCTCATCCGTGTCACTACCCCTTCAATTCTTCTTTTTTTTGGGAAGATTTCCGCGCGGCGACCTTATTCGCGTCATCCGCGTGATTCGCGGGCCCTTTTCTTTCGTGTATTCAGTGTATTTCGTGGTTTTCCCCTCTGGTTGCGGCGAAGCCGCTTCATGTCATCCTGCAATCCGTGGTTTAAAAAAACTACCGGCCACGGCCTGACACGTAGCGCGCGCGCAGTTCTCGGCGCATGACTTTGTTGGAGGCCGTGCGCGGCAGCGCCTCGATGAAAATGAGATCTTGGATTTTAAAGAGCGGGTTCAAGTCGCGCCTGATTGCGTTCTGCATGGCCGCGGTCATGGCGTCTTTCTGGGTGGCATCCGAGTTGGGGCAGACGCCGTAAATCACGAGCTGGCTGGGCCCGCCGTCCGGCGACACGGCGATGGCCGCGGTCTCGAATACTCCCGGCACTTTTTGCAGGACCTGCTCGATCTCCGCGGAACTGACTTTGATGCCGCCAAGATTCATCGTGTCGTCCGCGCGGCCGCGGGCCCGCCAGTAGCCGCCGGGAAGCGCCTCCATCTCATCGCCGTGCCGCCGCAGCGTCCCGCCACCCGGATCCCGCGGCACGCCGGCGAAATAGACCTCGCGGTGGTCCTTGTTGAGCAGCGAAGCGGAAAGCCCGATGGACGGCGGCAGAAGAAAAAGCTCTCCGCCGTCGGCTGGGCGTCCCTGTTCATCGAGAATCCTGAAATCCAATCCCAGCGCGGGTGTATTGAATGTGCCGGCGACACAGGGCCGTGCGAGCGTGCCGGTGATATAGGCGCCGCCGATCTCCGTGCCGCCGCAGTATTCGATCACCGGTTTGCCGCCGGCCAGGTGCATCAGCCATTGCATGTCGTCGGCCTGGGAACATTCACCGGTCGAGGTGAAGAGCTTGATCGCGCTCCAGTCCAGACCCTGCATGCAGCCGGTCGTCCGCCAGGTCTTTACCAGGCTCGGCACGATACCGAGCACCGTTGCTTTGGCATTCTGCACGAACCCGCCAAACTCCCGCCCGGTCGGCGCGCCGTAAAAGAGTCCCATGGTCGCGCCGTTCATCAGGCTTCCATAGATGATCCATGGTCCCATCATCCAGCCGAGATTCGTCGGCCACACCAGCACATCGCCGGGATGAACGTCCTGGTGAAAATGGGCGTCGGCGGCGCACTTGATTGGGGTCGTCTGCGTCCATGGGATCGCCTTTGGTTCACCTGTGGTGCCGGAGGAGAAGAGGATATTCAGCGTGTCGTCGGGTTCGCGCAGCGCCACTTCGATGTCCGCCTCGCGTTCCAGGAAATCATGCCAGGCGCCATCGCCGGCGCGAAGCGGGCACGCCAGGCGATCGCCCGCCGCGAGGACCATCGCGGGAGGCGCACCAGCCGCGACCGCATTTTCGTAGAGTGGCAGGGTTTTGCCGCCGCGGATCAACACGTCCTGGGTGAAGATCGCTTTGGCGCTCGAAAGGCGCAGTCGCGTGGCAATCTCGGGCGGCCGAAAACTGTCGGCGATGCCGACCACCGCGCAACCCGCCGCGACAATTCCCAGATAGATGGCCACAGCCTCGGCGGTCATCGGCATGAGGATGGCGAGCGCGTCGCCGGGTCGGTATCCCCGGCGCCGGAGACTGGCCGCGACGCGACCCGTCAGCGCTCGCAGCTCTCCATAAGTCATGATGGCCGGCGCGCCTCCTTCGGCTTGATGAATGATCGCGGGAGCGTCCGCCGGCGCGGAGAAACAGCTCTCGACGATGTTCAGCTTTGCGCCGGGCAGCCAGCGCGGCGATTCCACGCCCGCGCTCAGGTCCACCACGCGGTCAGACGGGTGGCGAAAACGCACGCGCAATCTCTCCAGGGCCAGCGCCCAGTACTCTTCGCGATTTTGGACGGACCACTGGTGCAGATCCCCGTACGAGTCCACCCCGACGTGGCGCATCAGCCAGTCGACATTGGTCGTGGCGATGAACTCGGGCGTGGGCGTCCAGTCGGCGGCGCTCATGGTCGTTCCAACACCATGGCGCAACCCATCCCTCCACCCACGCACAACGTGGCCAGCCCGCACGGTGGCCGGCGATGGGCGAGATGGACCAGCAGGCGCGCGCCAGAGGCGCCGATGGGGTGGCCAAGTGCGATGGCCCCGCCATCGATATTCACTTTGTCTTCATCGAGTCCGAGCTCCTGGATGCAGGCCAGCGATTGCGCCGCGAAGGCCTCGTTCAATTCAATGAGATCGAACTCACCGACGCCGCGCGCGAGCTTTCGCGACGCGTAGACCGGCCCTAATCCCATCAACGATGGCTCGCAACCGACCGCGGCGCTGGCCGTGATCGTCATCATCGGCGTCAGGCCGAGCTCGCGCCCTCTTTCGTCGTCGCACACCACCAGCATCGCCGCGCCGTCGTTGATCCCCGAAGCGTTCCCGGCCGTGACCGTCCCCTTCGGGTCGAATGCCGGGCGCAGCGCGCCGAGTGTGGCCACCGTCGTCTCCGGGCGCGGATGTTCATCCGCGGTCAATTTGTCCACGGCCACGATTTCGTCGCGGAAATGCCCGGCGGCGGCCGCGGCCGCGTAGCGCTGCTGGCTGCGGGCGGCGAACCGGTCCTGGGCCTCACGCGAGATCTGATAGCGCCCGGCCAGCCGTTCCGCCGTCACGCCCATGTGTTCATCGCTGAAGGCGTCCGTCAGCCCGTCGCGCAACAAGCTGTCGATCAGCACCCCGTCGCCGAGCTTGTATCCCGAGCGGGCACGATCGAGGAGGAACGGCGCGTTGGACATCGATTCCGTGCCGCCGCAGAGCACGACGCGCGCGGCCCCGGTCCGGATGGCCTGTGTGGCCAGGAGCACGGCCTGCATGCCCGAGGCGCACATCATATTGACCGTGGTGGCCGGCGTGCCGATCGGCAGCCCGGCGCCCAGCGCGATCTGCCGGGCGATGTTCATGCCCAAACCTGCGCCGAGCACATTCCCGACAAACACCGAATCGATGCTGGCGGGGTCGATATCGGCGAGCGCCGCCTTCGCTGCGGCGACTCCGAGATCCACCGCGGAAAGTTTCGCCAGCGCGCCGAGAAATCGGCCTTGGGGCGTGCGTTTGGCGGAAACAATCCAGATGGGTTTCATAGGGCCAATCCCAGCAACTTGAGGCTGTCGCGATGGATCAGCGCCTCGATCTGTGCGGTGTCGAGCCCTGGCAGCTTGGTGCCTTCGAGCATGTCATTGAGTGCGCGAATGCCGGCCACGGACGCTTCCACGGTGGTAAACGGGAAGTCGGTGCCGAACAACAGCTTGTGCCAGACACCGTATTCCTGTGCGAGCATGAGGCTGTTGTAGAACTGCCAGGGCCGGTAGTGGAGCGCGCTGATGTCCGCGAAGACGTTCTCGTGCTTGCGGATCGTGACAATGCACTCGCCTTCGTACGGGTGCCCAAGATGCGCGAGGATGATCTTGACCTCCGGATGCCGCAGGGCGACGGGCTCGATCAATCGCGGCAGGGTGCAATTCAGCGGCGCTTGCGCGATGAACGTCGTGCCCATATGCAACAGCACCGGGAGGCCGTGGCAACCCGCATATTGCCACAGCGGTTCCAGCTTTTCGTCGTCTGGGCTGAAACCTGCGTACATGGGCAGCAGCTTGATCCCGCGCAACCCCAGCTCCTCGTGCCCCACTTGCATCTCGCGCTCCCAGCCGTGCTGCGTGGGATCGACCGAGAGAAAACCGATCAACTTGTCCGGATGCTTCGCCACGTACGCCGCCACATACTCATCGTCCACCCACACGCCGCTTAGGCGCGCCTTGCCGCCAAACGCAATCGTCCGCGCCACTCCGCTCGCACTGTCCGCGTAGTCCGCATAACGCACCGTCAGATTCACCGGTTGTCCCGCCCGCGCGCGTTGGGCTTGGTGGATGAAATCCTCGCTGAAATCCTCCGGAAACCGCCAGGCGTGACTGTGCACATCGATGATCATGAAATCGCAGCCATGAGTTCGTCGAACAAACGGTCCACTTCCGCGCGGGTGTCGTCGGTCATGCGGAATCCCACCGGGCCGCGGACGATGGTGTTGGTGAAAATGCCCTGCCGCACCAGGAGATGCTTCTCCACGGCGAGATAGGCGTCGAGCGTCTTCTGAAGCGCGATCAGCTTCGCCAGCGGCCGATGAATCGCCCGCGCCATGGGCTCGTTGCCGCACTTCAGGGCGCGCCACAAGCGCACGATGGCGCGAATCAGGTCCGCGCCTGGCATCGTCCCCGCGAGTCCGTGAGGAAATGTCTCGATCAAGGCCACGCCACCACTGCCTTCGTAGCATTTCGCGCGCTGGACCGAGGCCGCCCGCAACTGCCCCAGGCGCTCTGCCAGTGGCGGCGCCTCGGGTTTGAATTGCACGCGGTCCGGTCCAAACTCTTCGAGCAAGCGCACCTGAAGCTCGATGCTCATGGGCCGGCCGACGTAGCCGCTGGCGTCCTGGACGATCACCGGGATCGATACCGCGCGAATCAGCCGGCGATAATATTCGGCAATCGCTTCTTCCTCAAGCACCACGGCGATCGGTGGAATCGCCATCAGCATCGTCGCGCCGCATCCTTCCGCGTGACGGGCGTGCTCCACCGCCACGTAGGAAGACTCCGCGCCCACGCTCATGACCGTCATGCCGCGGCCGCCGACCGCCTCGCAGACAAACTCGCAAACGTGATCGCGCTCGCTGCCCGAGAGGCGCAACGTCTCCGAGACCATGGCCATGACCACACCGCTCGCACCCTGCTCCAGGAGCCATTGGATTTCGCGATCCAGGGTTTCAAAGTCCACGGACTCGTCCTCGTGAAAGGGTGTTTGGAAAACCGGAAGAACCATGCGATTGGATGTAGCTGTAACGATGCAGATTAGAGAAGGGGAGCGCGAGTTTCCAGTTCGTGCTTTCCATCTGGAATGGATGCCGCCCGCGGCGTAGCGTCCCTGCCAATTTTGATCGTATCTGCCAAAGAAATCTGCGTTCTTGTCTCTCAAGCTTCACGCCGCGCCTTGCTCCCCCACCTATGAATTCCCTCCCGCTTCCCCGCCGTCGTTTCCTCCAGGCCGCCGCCACCGCCAGCCTCGGCGCGCTCGGCTTCCCCGCCATCCTGCGCAGCCAGTCGCCCGGCGGCAAACTGAACATCGCCGTCATCGGCTGTGGCGGACGCGGTGGCTCGAATCTGGCCGAGATGCTCGGTGAGAATATCGTCGCGCTCTGCGATGTGAATGCGAAGAACCTCGACGCCGCGTCGGTGAAGGCGCCGGGCGCCAAAAAATTCCGCGACTTCCGCAAACTCTACGACGAACTGAAAGACACGGAATTCGACGCGGTCGTCGTCAGCACCACCGAGCATACCCACGCCTTTGCGACCTTACCCGCGTTGCAGCGGAAAAAGCACGTCTATTGCGAGAAACCGCTGACCCGCGACGTGCACGAAGCACGCATCATCACCGAAGCCGCCAAAGCCGCGGGCGTGGCCACGCAAATGGGCACGCAGATTCATGCCGGCACGAATTACCGCCGGGTCGTGGAACTCGTGCAAAGTGGCGCCGTCGGACCGGTGCGCGAAGCCCATGTCTGGGTCAATCGCACGTGGGGCCGCCAATCGCCGGAAGGTGCCGCCCTCTACAAGGACGTCGTCAGCGTGCAGGAACGGCCCGCCGAGGAGATGCCCGTGCCGCCGGAACTCGATTGGGATCTGTGGCTCGGCCCCGCGCCCGCCCGCCCTTTCCATACCGTCTATTTTCCCGGCCCGAAATGGTATCGCTGGTGGGATTTCGGCAACGGCACGATGAGCGATCTCGGCTCGCACTGGAATGATTTGCCCTTCTGGGCGCTGAATCTCGATGCGCCACTCACCATCGAATCGAGCGGCCCGCCACCGCACCCGGAAATCGCGCCTGCGACCATGAGCGCCGCCTACACCTACGGCGCGCGCGGCGACATGCCGCCGGTGAAGCTCACCTGGTACCAAGGCCAGATGAAACCGCCGCAGTGGACGGAGAAGGTAATTCCGCCATGGCCCGACGGCGTTCTTTTCGTGGGCGACAAGGGCATGATTCTCTCCAACTACAGCAAGCACGTGTTGCTGCCCGAGAAAGATTTCGCGGGCTTCACGTCTCCGGCGCCGACCATTCCCGACTCGCCCGGCCATCACCAGGAATGGCTGCACGCCTGCAAGACGGGCGCGCCCACGACCTGCCGTTTCGCCTACAGCGGACGCCTGACCGAAGCGAATCACCTCGGCAATGTTGCCTATCGCGCCGGCCAAAAAATCGAGTGGGACACGAAGAACATGCGCATTCCAAACGCACCCGGCGCGGAGAGATTCCTCAGCCGCCAATACCGTTCGGGCTGGAAACTTGGCTGACGGCAGAAGGGCGCGCGAATCACCCCGATGACGCGAATGGCAGAGCAGCTATGCGTGCCGTCCGCGAGATTCGCGGGCAAAATGCCAAATTGTTATTTGGATGCGGCCGGAGGATTCGCGGCCGGCGTCTCCACCAACCGTTTCGCCTTTGACCTGCCGCCCTTCCAAATGTCATACTGCGGATCGGCGTAGCGCGCAAAGAAGTCATTCAGCCGTTGCGTCATCTCCGAGCGGGCGGCCTCGACGCCGGGCTCTCCGTAGAGATTGAATCGCTCATGGGGGTCGGCTTGCATGTCGTACAATTCGTGCGGCCCGTTGGGATGGCGCAGCACGCACTTCCAAAGATCGGTCCGAATCGCCCGGCAGGTTTCCATTTCGTAAAACATGACGTTCTCCCAAGGGATCGTCTCGCCGCGCAAAATCGGGGAAAAGTCGCGGCCCGGTGACTTGGGCTTCTGCGGCATCTTGTCGCCGAGCCCGAGATAGCTGAGCACCGAGGGCATGAAGTCGTAGTTGGTCACGATGTTATCCGACGTGGCTCCGCCGGGAATTTGGCCCGGGTGACGGAAGATAAACGGGATTTGCATCATCAGTTCATGCGCGCCGATGGGGCGGAAGTGATCGCCCATGCCCCACATCCCGTTCTGCCCGCCCATCCAGCCCTGGTCGGACGCATAGATCACGAGCGTGTTGTCGTCGAGTCCGAGCCGCTTCAGCGTGGCCATGATCTCGCCGACACCGTCGTCCACGCCGCTCGTTTCCGCGGCCACGCGGCGGATCGCGGTGAGGTTGTTGTGGAATTGTTTGTTGTCATATTGCCACGGGTGCATCGCGTCCCTCGGGAAACTGGGGAAAAGTTTGTCGGCGTAAAATTCCGCGTGGCGATTGCGCGCCGCGTTCAGCATCAGCGGTCCGAGCCCGTAGGGACCATTGTACGCGAGGTAGAGAAAAAACGGGCGGTCTTTGTTTTGTTCGATGAACCCGATCCCGTGCCGCGTCCAGTAGTCGGTGGTATACCCCGCCTCCCGCCGCACCTTTCCGTCCTCGATGACATCCTGGTCATAGAACTCGCGCGTCGATCCATCGGGCTTCGTGACCCAGGAGGAGAAGCCTCCCGAAGGCGTCAGACAATCGCCAAGGTGCCACTTCCCGCAAAGGCCGCACGTGTAACCCGCGTCGCGCAAAACCTCGCTGAGCGACGTAAACTCCCGCAGAGTGTCATAGGCCTGCGGCCCCATCAGGAGTTTCGCTTCAAGGTAACAGTGCACGCCGTGCTGCGATGGAATCAACCCGGTGAGGAATGTCGCGCGCGCCGGCGAACAGACGGGATTGTTGCTCAGCGCGCGCGTAAACCGAATGCCCTCCGAGGCCAGTCGGTCAATGTTTGGCGTGCGGATATCCGGGTTGCCATAACAGCCGAGAATCCACGCGCCCTGGTTGTCCGTGAGGATGAAGACCACATTCGGGCGGGCGGTGGCCGCGTGAACCATCGCGGAGACGAGGCACAGGAGGGCAAAAGCAGCAGGGGGAATGCGGTTCATGGCACGTACGGCACCGCGATTTAACCCGAGTGAACGCCAATGAAAAGATGGAAGACTCGAGGCTTCCTGCCGGGCCGCCTCCGGCATTTCATGGACTGAATCGCCCCGACTCTGGCAAAGTCGCCCGATGAATCTCGCGGATCTCCCCTGGCCAGCCATATCCGCCTTGTCGAAGGACACGCCGGTGATTTTTCCCGTCGCCGCACTCGAACAGCACGGCCATCACCTGCCGATGTTTACCGACAGCCTGCTCCTCGGCGAAGTCGTGCGGCGAGCCGCCACTCGTTTCGAAGAAACCGCCCTTTTTGCGCCACTGTCGTGGCTCGGAAACTCGGACCATCATCTCGACTTCGCCGGCACGCTCTCGGCGGCGCCCCGCGTCTATCTCGATACGCTGAACGGCCTGGCGGAGAATTTTCTCCAGCACGGCTTTTGCCGAATCCTTTTTCTCAATGGCCATGGCGGCAACGACGTGCCGGGACGCCAGTCGGTGTTTGAATTGCGCCAGCGCCATCGGAAGCGTGATGACGTTCTTTTCCTTTTCGCGACCTACTGGAGCCTGGGTGCGCGCCCCTGGGAAACAGACCCGGCGCTGGTCCAGCGCGAGATGGGCCACGCCTGCGAATGGGAAACCTCGATGATGCTCCGCCTCGCGCCGCATCTCGTCGGCGATTTCCGCAACGCGCCACCGGTCGAGGTGGGCACACCGTTCACCCCGGCGGCACGCGGCTGGATCACCCGCGAACGCACCAACCCGGGCCACATCGGACAGCCGCATCTCGCGACTCCCGAAAAAGGCGAAACGCTCTTCCGCGTCTTCGCGAACGACGTGGAGGCGATGATCGAGCGCGTGATTCGCTGGGACGGCAAATCCTGGAATGGTTGACGCCGGCGTGCCGACTCCCGCCGATCCACATCTGCGCGGTCATTCCGCCGCGCGGAAATGGACGATCTGCGGGCTGCTCTTGCTGGCCTCGGCGATCAACTACATGGACCGGCAGACCCTGGCCAACGCGTCGGTGCGGATGACCAGGGAGTTTAACCTCACCCAGGAGGAATACGGCAACATCGAGGCCGTTTTTGCCTATGCATTCGCCGCGGGATCGGTCGTGTTTGGCTGGCTCGCGGACAGGTTCTCGGTCCGCTGGCTCTACGCGATCGTCCTGACCCTATGGTCGCTCGCGGGTCTGGCCACGGGCTTTGTGCATAGCGAGCGGGAGTTGCTCTGCTGCCGGATGCTGCTCGGTTTTTTCGAATCGGGCCACTGGCCGTGCGGGATCCGCACCACGCGGGCACTGCTCGACGCGCGCGAACGTTCCCTGGGCAACGGGGTCCTCCAAAGCGGCACCTCGGTCGGGGCAATCGTCACGCCGCTGATCATGCGCGGCCTCATGACGCCGGAACTCGGCAGTTGGCGCGTGACGTTTCAAGTGATCGGCGCCGCGGGATTCGTCTGGCTGCTGTTGTGGTTTGCCCTGGTGCGAAAGGCCGATCTGCCGCCACCCGAACGCTCGTGCGCGACGTCGGAGGATGCCGGCGGACGCGATCTCTGGCGCATCATATTCAGCCGCCGCATGCTGGTCCTTTTTCTCGTGATCGCGAGCATCAATACGACCTGGCAAATCCTCCGCGCCTGGCTGCCAAAAATCCTTCAGGAAGGCCGCGGCTACTCCGAATCGGAGACGCTTTATTTCACCTCCGTCTGGTATCTGGCCACCGACGCCGGCTGCCTCGGCGCGGGCGCTTTGGCTGTCTGGCCGGGCCGCCGGCGGCTCTCCGTGCCCGCCGCGCGATGGGTGGTGTTTGTGGGTTGCGGCGCGCTCTGTGCCTCGTGTGCCGTCACGCCGTTGCTCGGGAAAAGCTGGGGCTTGCTGGCGGTGCTCCTCCTCGCTGGGACGGGCGCGCTGGGGGTGTTCCCGATTTATCATGCCTTCACGCAGGATCTCTCCGCGCGGCACCAGGGGAAAATCACCGGCATCGCCGGCGTGGTCGCGTGGATCGTGCCGGCGCAGGCGCAAAAGCTCTTTGGCTCGCTGGCCGATCGCACTCATTCGTTCGATTCCGGTCTCGTGCTCGCGGCGTTCCTGCCGCTGGTTGCGGCGCTGCCGCTTTGGTGGTGCTGGGGAAAAGATCCTCCGGGCGTCGCGCAGGAACCCAAAGACTGACCGGGAAAAAGGGTATTCCTTTTAGCGCGCCAACCCGCCGCCACATTTCGCTCATGATGCCCGCTGAGCCCTGGACCAGACGCTCGTTCCTTCTCGCGACCGCCGCTGCGGCAGCCGCCGCGAACGCCGCACCCGTTTTGCCGCGCAAGAAGATCGCGCTCATCGGCACGGTCGTGTTTGTGCATTCCCACGCGCAGCATTTTCTCGATCGCCTGGCGCTCGGTTACGCGTGGGGCGGGCAATGGCAGCCGCCGCAAGTGGATCTCGCTGCCCTCTACATCGATCAATTCCCGGCGAACGACGTCGCCCGCAGCCGCGCCAGCCGTTACAACATCCCGATCTTCCCCAGCATTGCCGACGCCCTCACGCTCGGCAGCGGGCATCTCGCCGTGGACGGCATCGTCATCATCGGCGAGCACGGCAATTATCCGCAGAACGAAAAGGGCCAGACGCTCTATCCGCGCTACGAGTTTTTCCAGGAAGTGATGAAAGTCTTTGAGGCCAGTGGCCGGAGCGTCCCGGTCTTCAACGACAAACATCTCTCCACGGAGTGGAAGAAGTGCGCGTCGATGGTGGCCGATTGCCGCCGGTTGGCTTTCCCGTTTCTGGCCGGTTCTTCGTTGCCCGTGACGCGCCGTCTCCCGGCCATCGATCTCCCGTGGGACACGCCGCTCGTGGAGAGCGTCTGCGCCGGCTACGGGGCCGTGGAAAGGTACGACTTCCACGGGCTCGAAACCGCGCAATGCATGTCCGAGCGCCGGCGTGGCGGCGAGGTCGGTATTCGGAGCGTGCAGGCGTTGCGAGGCGCAAAAATGTGGGAGCGCGTCGCCGGCCAGGTGAAGACCCAGCGGCTGCTCTGCGCGGCGCTCAGTCGCAGCCACACCCTGCCCGTCGAGGAAGGCTATCCGTCGGCCCCCGTCAGCTTCGATTGGGCGCGCCGCGTTTTTCCCGACGCCTACGCCTACTTCATCGAGCATCGCGACGGCTTCCGCACCACGCTCTGCATGCTGCCCATCCGGGACTTCAACTACGCCGGGCTCGGCGAGAGTGGCGCGATCACTTCGTGCCAGATGTATCTGCCGATGCCGCCCTCAAACGCCACCACCGCCGATTTCTTCAATCCGCTCGTCCACCATATTGAGCGCATGGTGCTCGAAAACCGCGCGCCCTACCCGGTCGAACGCACGCTGCTGACATCCGGCATGCTGCTTGCCGCCATCGATTCGCTTCATCGCGACGGGGCGCTCATCGAGACTCCCGAGATGGAAGTCCGCTACAGCGCGCCAAAGGAGTCGCTCTATTGGATCGACTGAACCACATGGCCACAATCCACCATCGCCACGGGATTTGCACGCGATGAACCCAAAGTCGTCGCCATCGCTCGCGAAGACGACTGCCCATTCGTGTGGCCATTCGTCTGGTCATGTGGTCACCCGGCGCACCGCGATCCAGGCTGGTGCGATCGGATTGTTGGGCCTCGGGATCAATCATCTCACCGCCCTGCGGGCCCTCGCCGCCACCGGCCCCAATCCTCCTCCACGCGGTCGCGCGAAATCGGTCATCTATATCTTTCTCTCGGGCGGCCTGTCCCAGCACGAAAGCTTCGACCTCAAACCGGATGCACCCCTCGAAATGCGGGGCGAATTCAAGCCGATCCGGACGAGCACGCCAGGGACCCAGATTTGCGAGCACCTGCCCGAGTTGGCAAAGCGCTCGCATAAATACGCGCTGGTGCGTTCGCTCACTCATCCGTCCAACGATCACTCTGCGGCGCATCACATCATGCTCACCGGGCGCAGCGAACTGCCTCTGGGCTTCGATCCCAATCAGGCGAAGGATTCCGACTGGCCGAGCATGGCGGCGGTCGCGGGCGCCCTCCTTCCGGCCCGCAACAATCTGCCGCCGGCGATTGTCCTGCCGGACAAAATCGTCCACCGGACCGGGCGCGTCGTTCCCGGCCAGTTTGCCGGGCAAATGGGCCGGATTCACGATCCCTGGTTCCTCGAAATGTCGCCCTACCATCCCCTGCACTATGGCGCGTATCCGAAATACCTCTTCCACCACGCGACGGGCGCGATCTACGATTCCAGTCTGCAGTTTCAAGCGCCGCACCTTTCCTTGCCGCAAGGGCTCGACCAGGACCGCGTGCTCAATCGCGTGGGCTTGCGCGATGCGCTCGAAAGTCAGGCCCGCTTTTACGCCGGCGCCGCCGAGGACGCCGGCTTCGACCATTACCGGCAGGCGGCCGTTTCGTTGCTCACGAACAGCGCGGTTCGCGATGCCTTCGACCTCGGCAAGGCGGACCCAAAATGGCTCGATCGTTATGGCCGTAACAGCTTCGGCTGGTCACTGCTCATGGCGCGCCAACTCGTCGAAGCGGGCGTCAGTCTCATCCAGGTGAACCTCGGCAACAACGAGTCCTGGGACACCCACCAGGCCGCCTTTCCCAATTTGAAGAATTATCTGCTGCCCCCGATGGATCGCGCGGTGAGCGCCTTGCTGGATGATCTCGATTCGCGCGGCCTTCTCGACGAAACCCTCGTGGTCATGGGCAGCGAATTCGGCCGCACGCCGCGGATCACCATGATCGCCGGGGCGCAGCTCCCCGGGCGAGACCATTGGGGCGGGTGCCAGTCGATTCTCCTTGCCGGCGGTGGAGTGCGCGGCGGCGCGGTCATCGGCGCCTCGGACCGTATTGGCGCCTGGCCGGTGGAAGCCGCGCAGCGCCCGGAAAACCTCGCTGCGACCATCTACGACGCCCTCGGTCTGCCGCGCACCGCCGAGTGGCGCGATCCGCTGGACCGGCCGCATAGTGTCTACGATGGCGAGCCGATCAAGGGGCTCGTGTAGTGGCGTAAGCGGGCGTCTAAAAACGCCCTCCAAGACTTTCCATATTGGCGCGGGGAGTGGCTATTGCTAAAATCGCGGCGGATGAAGCTTTCCCCTGTGATGCAGACGCTGGCTGAATTGGTCAGGATCAACAGTGTGAACGCGTTTTATGAGGGCGGTCCGGGGGAGCGGGAAATCGCGACTTGGGTGCGGCGCTTCTTTGAGCAACGCGGGATCGAGGTGTGGGAACAGGAAGTATTACCCAACCGGCCCAATGTCATGGCGCGGCTGGCGGGCCGCGACCCTTCGCGGCGCGTCATCCTCGAGGCGCACACGGACACGGTGTCGGTGAAGGGCATGACCATCCCGCCTTTTGAGCCACGCGTGGAGGATGGGAAAATGTACGGCCGCGGCAGTTGCGATACGAAAGCCGGCCTGGCCGCGATGATGCACGCCGTGGCTTCGTTGCACGAGGAGGGGATCCAGCCGCCGTGCGAAGTCTGGCTGGTTGCGGCGGTGGACGAGGAGTCTTCCTTTCGCGGTGTGGCGAAGCTCTGCGAAGGGCTCGCGGAGCAGGCCGGTGGGTCGGCAATTGAAGGCCGCCGCTCCTGGGCCGCGCTCGTCGCCGAGCCAACGGGCCTGCGCGCGGTGATCGCCAGCAAGGGGGTGCTGCGCTGGCGCATCGGGGTGCGCGGACGCGCCGCCCATAGCGGCAAGCCGCACCTGGGAGTGAACGCGATCAATCACATGTCCCGAATCGTCCTCGCGCTCGAGGAGGATCATCTGCGGCTTGCCGCGCACCCGCATCCACTGCTGGGTCCGGCGACGGTCAACGTCGGAGTGATCCAGGGTGGAGTGCAGGTCAACTTCGTGCCGGACACGTGCGCCATCGAAATCGATCGCCGTCTGCTGCCGGGCGAAAAAGTGGCCAGCGTGCTCGCGCACTATCAAAGCTTGCTCGATGCGCTCCGGGCGCGGCATCCATCACTCGAGGCTTTCATGGAGCCGCCGATGCTCACGGATGAAGCGCTGGAGACGCCGGCCGATTCTGCGGCGGCGCAACTGGCCGGCGCTTTGCTCGAGTATATGGGACTTGACGGGACGCTGTGTGGCGTGCCGTTTTCCAGCGACGCCAGCAAGCTTTCGCGCCAGGGCATCCCCAGCCTCATCTTCGGTCCCGGGAACATCGACCAGGCGCATGCGGCCGTGGAGTTCGTGGACCTGGCCGAGGTCGAACGCGCGTATGAGTTCTATCGCAACTTTATCCTGCGTTTCTAGTAACCGCGAATGGACGCGAATGAACGCCAATAATGCGAAGAGATGCGGCGCGGGATTGGAGTGAGGAAATCGGGTTTCGTTGTTCTCGTTCGCGTCAATTCGCGGCCATTCGCGGTTTCTTACGAAAAGAACACTTTCTCCGCCGTTTTGCGCAGCATCCAGTGCTTGTCTTCCGGGGTGAGGAAATCGAGCCGGTCGCGAAGCAGCGCGATGGAGTTTGCATAGGTGTGTCCGTCCTGGACCTGGAACGGGCAATCGCTGCCCCACATCAGGCGCGAGGCGCCGTAGGCGTCGCGCAATCGCCGGATCATCGGCGCCAGGTCGGTATAGGGCGCTTTCTTCGCCCCGAGCGCGTAGAAGGCGGACGTCTTGACGTGCGTGTGCGGGAAGTCGGCAAGGCGGCAGAGAAGATCGAGATCCTTTTGCCGCACCGGACCTTTCATCCCAATGCGAGCGAAATGGTCGATGACCACGGGCGTCCTGGGATAGGCCTGGCACATCCGCTGCACGGCGGGCAACGCCCCGGGATCGGCCAGCAGGCACATGGCCAGGCCGGTGTCCGCGCCGCACGACCACATCGCTTTCATCCCGGCTGAGTGCTGCCAGGCCGCCGTCTTCTTCCTGTCGCTGTAGAGCCGGAAGCCGCGCACACCCTGCGCGGCGAGCGCCTTCATCGTGTTTCGCACGTTGGGTTTTGTTTCGTCCACGATTCCCACGCCGCGGAAGACGCCTGGATGCCGGGCGATGGCATCGAGCATGTAGCGGTTGTCGAATTGATAGAAGCTCATCTGGATGAGCACGATCCGCTTTACGCCCGAGGGCCGGCAATGGGCGAAGAGTTCCGCGGGAGTGAAGCTCGCGGGTTTCATGTCCTTGTGGGTGAAGCCCGGCGCGAGCGGATAATGATGGGTGTCCGGCGTCCACACGTGAACATGGGCGTCGATGGTCCCGTGGTGTGGGCTCGAGGTTGAGGCGTGCGCTGCCGGTGCCAGAGCGGTGAAAAGCATGGAGCGGAGAAAAGTGCGTCGGGTAAAGGGTTGGGGGGTGTTCATGGTTTCGGTGTGGGTTGGTTGAGCAATGTTTTTCCCAATAACGTGCCCAGGACGCTGACAAACCGGTCGACATCCTCGCGTGTGTTATAGCCATGAACGGCGACGCGAATTCGTCCCGCATGGTGCATGACGTGCACGTTCTCACGTTCGAGCGCGGCATGAATCTCCGCGCTCCGCGGATGCTGAAACGCGAGAATCCCGGAGCCATTCCAATGGCACATCGGCTTTAAGCCAAACTCGCGCAGTCCTGCTTCCACCGCCTTCACGAGCGGATCGGCCTGAGCCGCGATCTTTTCCACGCCGATGCTTTCGAGATACCGCAGCGAAGCATTCAGCGCGTAGAGCGCGACGAAATTGGGCATGCCCACGGAAAAGCTCGCCGCGCCGGTCTTCGGGACGGCCCGCTGGAAACGATCCGCTTCAAAGGCGTTCTGCAAATGCAGCCAGCCGCCCGCGTGGGTGGTCAGGCGGGCGCTGCTCGCCGCTGGAATCCCGATGATGCAACCGCCATGAATGCCGAGCGTCCATTTATGGGTGCTGGAGATCAGGATATCCGCACCGCGACAATCGAGCACGACGCGCCCCAACGCCTGCGTAATATCCACCGAGATGGTGGCGCCGGGAGCGTGGCGCCGCACGGCATCGTGAAATGGCGGCCAATCGACGCGGTGGCCGTTGTAGAAGCTGACCAGCGATATCTGGACGAGCTTGGTGCGCTCATTGAGCAAAGGCGTGAGATGGTTGATGTCCAGCGCACCTTCCGCCGAATTCCAGACGCGCAGCGCCGGTGATTCGGCGGCGCGCAACCATGGCGTCACGCCGGCTGGAAAATCCAGATCCGTGACCACCACTTCATCTTCCTTCCCGAGTTGGAGTGCCGAGGCGAGGAGATTGTACGCTTCGGAGCTGCACGAGCAGAACGACACCTCGGACGTTGGCAAGCCGAGCATCCGCGCGCTGACTTCACGGCACGCTTCGACCTGGGCGAAATGCCCGTCACGTCCCTTCATGCCGCGCAGTTTGTCGCGCCAGTAAGCTTCGATGGCCTCGCCGGTGCAGCGCGGCGGGACGCTTTCCGCGGCCGTGTTGAGGTAGCTGATTCCCGAGAGGCTGGGAAAATCGTGCCGGCGTGTGGATTCGGTCAGCATAGGGTGGGGTTGTCGTGCTAGAGAGTCTCCGGCTTCGATTCTGTTCGCCAGAAGAAGAGCATCGTCGCAAGCGCGAGACACGGTACCCAGCCGATCAGCGAGATTCCCAGATCGAAAGAGTGGGTTTGGTCCACGAGCTTGCCGAAGTATTTCTGCAAGGGCGAGGCGACGAGCCAGCCAATCGTCGAGAGCAAGCCGGTCGCCTTGCCCACGTGCCTCGCGCCGAGTTCCTGGGTGAAGGAGTAGTAGCAGGGAAACAATCCGAGCGCCGCCGCTCCAACAATGAAAAGTACGGCAAGCAGGAGATAACCCTTCGGTAACAACGCCATGACGCTCGTGAGGGCGGTGATGGCGGAGCAGGCCCCAAAGACCCAGAGCCGCGCGCGATGTGAATTCATTCGCCGGCGGGCGAGCCACAGCGCCGCCGCGCCCGAGAGCAGACAGCCGACATCCGTCGCCACGTAAAAAGCGGAGCTGATCAGCAGCGCGTTAGATTCCGAATAGTTGCGGCCCTGCTGGAGGAATTTCGTGAGCCAGGCGCGAATGATGTGCCAGATGATATTGATCGCGATGACCATCACCACCAGCGACCAGAAGCGCCGGTCACGGGCAATCTCCCGCCACCATTCGGACGTTGTCTGCTCTTTTGCGGCGGCTGGCCGATCGGCGACGAAGTCGTTGCGCCGGCTGCTGGCGAGCCAGGCGATGATCCAGACGATGCCCAGCGCACCAACGATCATGAATGCCGGCCGCCATGCGCCCGCCGCCGGATTGCCGGCGACCATGCCGCGGAGGATGAGCGGTGTGAAGATCGCGCCGAGGGAAGCGCCACTTTGCAGAACGCTATTGCCGAGCGAGCGCTGCCCATCGGTGAGGACCACCTGCGTGGTTCGCAACGCGCAGGGCCACTGGCCCGATTCAAAAAAACCGAGCAGCGCCCGGCAGGCCAGCATCGGCAGGTAGCCGTGGGTGAGGCCGGAGAGCAGGCCCATCGCGGACCAACCAAGCAAGACCAGCGGATAAAGCCAGCGCACGTTGATGAGATCCGCGAGGACGCCAAAGACGAGCGAGCCCGCGGCAAAACCCCAGCCGAAGGAGAACTCGATGTCACCATATTGCTCTTGGGAGAGGTGAAACTCGTCGGTGATGCGCCGGGCGACACTGGCCAGCGTCTGCCGGTCCATGTAGTTGAGCATCGTGGCCAGCAGGAGCAGGCCGGTGATCCACCATTTCCAGGCGGTCGAGCGCGGAAGAATGGCTTCACGGTTCACGCCCGGTTCCCGATTACGCACCCGTCAACCAATTCGAGTTTTCCCAAAGTTGCCCGCGGATTACGCGAATGACACGAATTGCGTCTCCGGATATCCGAGTGATTCGTGTGATTCGCGGGCCTGTTTGTCATTTTCTTAGTAAGTGGCCCGCCCACCGGATAGATCGAAGACCGCGCCGGTGGTGAAGGAGCAGTCTTCCGAACAAAGCCACGCCACCAACGCCGCGGCCTCTTCGGTTTTTCCAAAGCGGCCCATGGGGATTTTTGAAAGCATGTAATCGATGTGCGCTTGCGTGAGTTGCTGGAGAATATCGGTGGCAATGACCGCGGGCGTGACGCAATTGACGATGATATTACTCGTGGCGAGTTCCTTGCCCAGAGACTTGGTGAGCGCGATGACACCCGCCTTGGACGCGCTGTAGTGTGCGGCGTTGGGATTGCCTTCCTTGCCGGCGATTGAGGCAATGTTCACAATGCGGCCATAGCCATTGCGCAGCAAGTGCGGAATGACCGCGCGGCAGGAGTGAAATGGGCCGGTCAGGTTGATATCGAGCACGCGCCGCCATTCCGCCGGGTCGGTTTCCCAGGTTTTCGCATTGGTTCCAGCGACACCGGCGTTATTGACCAGGATGTCGAGTTTGCCGAGCGCGCGCGCGGAAGAGTCAGCCCCGGCTTCGACGGATTCCGCACTGGTGACATTCACCACGGCGGTGTGGACGGTGCCGAGCGACTTTAGTTTCGCGGCAGCCTGCGCGAGTGCCCCGGCATCCACGTCCCACAGGGAAACGCCCGCGCCTGAATGCAGCAGTCGCGTGGCGATGGCCAGGCCGATGCCGCGGGCTCCGCCGGTGACGATGGCAGAGCGGTTCTGGAGGTCGATCTTGTTCAGGCGATGATCTCTTTGACGACACGCCCTTCCACGTCGGTCAGCCGAAAGTCGCGGCCCGCGTAACGATAGGTCAATTTCTCGTGGTTCAGCCCCAGCAGGTGGAGCATCGTGGCGTGCAGATCGTGGATGTGCACTTTGTCCTCCTGCGCAAAGTACCCGTAGTCGTCGGTCGCGCCGTAGGCGATGCCTGGCTTCACGCCGCCGCCGGCCAGCCACATGGTAAATCCGTTCGGATTGTGATCGCGCCCGTCACCGCCTTGCGCGGTCGGCGTGCGGCCAAACTCGCCGCCCCACAGCACCAGCGTATCGTCGAGGAGACCGCGCGCTTTCAGGTCCTTCAGGAAGCCAGCGATCGGCTTGTCCACTTCCGCGGCATTCTTGGTGTGGCCTTTGAAAAGGGCGCTGTGCTGGTCCCACTGCACTTCGCCGTCGCTGTGGGTGACCTGGACGAAGCGGACGCCGCGTTCGAGAAACCGGCGCGCCATGAGGCATTGTCGTCCGAAGTTCGCCGTCACCGGCTGATCCATGCCGTAGAGCTTTTTTGTCGCCTCGCTTTCGCTATTCACGTCCTGCGCCTCGGGCATCGTGCTCTGCATGCGATAGGCCAGTTCGAACGAATTAATGCGCCCTTCCAGCGCGAGATCCGGCCCGGTCAGTTCCAGGTGCTCGCGATTTACCTTCGCCAGGAAATCGAGTTGCTGGCGCTGCACTTCGCTGCCCACGAGATCGTTGTGGATGTGCCGCACCAGCGCTTTGTCCGCTGGAATGCTGGCATTGCCGATCGGCGTGCCCTGGCAGTAGGCGGGCAGGAAGGCCGCGCCCCAATTGTTGACGCCGCCGTGCGCCAGCGTGGGGCAAATCGTGATGAATCCGGGCAGGTTGTCATTCTCCGAGCCGAGGCCGTACAAGACCCAGGAACCCATGCTCGGCCGGATTTGCGTATCACTGCCGGTGTGCAGCTTGAGCGTGGCGCCGCCGTGGGCGGGATTGGTGCCGTAGAGCGAGCGCACGATGCAGAGGTCATCCACGCATTGCGCCACATTCGGGAACAATTCGCTCACGGGCAGCCCGCTCTGTCCGTACTGCTGGAAACTCCAGGGCGACTTCAAAAGCTTGCCGGTCTCCGCAAATTGCACCCGCGGCTGCGCGTAGGGATAAGGTTTGCCGTCGTCTCGCTGGAGGTGCGGTTTGGGATCGAAAGTATCGACGTGGCTCGGGCCGCCTTTCATGAAAAGAAAGACGATCCGCTTCGCGCGCGCCGGTAAGTGCGGCGCTTTCGGTGCCAGCGGATTGTCCACCGCGCCTTGCGCTTGTTCACGTCCGAGCATGGCTTGCAACGCCAGATAGCCAAAGCCCGCGGCGGCGCGCTGAAGCAGGGTGCGGCGGGTAATCGTTGCCAGGGATTTGGATGTCATGCTGTTTACCTTAGGTAAATGAACTCATTGGCTGCATAGAGGGTCTGGTAGAGTAACGCCCACGCGCGTTCCGGCGGCTCCGTGGACTTGAAGTCGCGGACGAGGGCGAGCGCCTCGGCGATCTCGCGGTCCCGTGGAGGACGGCCATAAAGCAGTGCATACGCTTGCGACACACGCTGCTCGTCGCCAGGGAGCGCCGCCAGTTGCCTGGCGAGGCGCGCGCTGCTTTCCAGCACGACGGGCGCATTCATCATAATGAGCGCCTGCGGTGCGATGACCGTGCAGTTGCGGCTGCCGGTGGGCATCGTCGGATCCGGGTAATCGAACTGCTCGAGCATGTCATAGAGATGATTGCGAATGATCGGGAGATAAAGCGCGCGCCGCGGGCTTTCGTACGTCGTGGCGTCCTTGCTCGTGTGATTGAAGACGAACTCCTTGTCACGCAGCGGAATGGTCTTGCCGCCGATCTCCATGCTGAGCCAGCCGCAGGTGGCCAGCATCCCATCGCGAATTTCCTCCGCTTCCAGGCGCTGGATGTTGGCATGCCAGAGAAGGTGGTTCTCGGGATCGACGATTCGCGGGTCGGCGGTGTTCGCCGCGGAACCATAGACGCTGCTGGCCTGCTGATAGACCGCCGATTTCATGATCAAACGGTGCAGATCTTTGATCGACCAGCCGTTCTCGATAAAATTGCGGGCCAGCCAATCGAGGAGTTCTGGATGTGTCGGCCGGCTGCCGAGGAGGCCAAAATTGTCCGTGGTGCTGACGATCCCCTGTCCGAAATGCCAGCGCCAGACGCGGTTGACGATGACGCGCGCGGTGAGCGGATGCTCGCTGCTGGCCATCCAGCGGGCGAGTTCCAGGCGGCCGCTATGCTTCGCCGGCAGAATGGGTTTGGTGAAACTCGTCTGCATGACCTCGGGAAAGCCGCGCTCCACCGGTTGGCCAAGCGTAAGATAGCTGCCGCGCAGATGCACCGGCAGCGTCGGCACGACCGTCGTGTCGGCGACGCTCATGAGGGCCGGCAGTTCGGGACCTTTGCCTTCGAAATCCGTGACTTCCGAGGTCATCCCGGCGATTTTGGCCAGCGTCGCGGCGTCAAGAATATCGGCGTCCTTGGTGGGGAGAGCGAGGAAGCCCTTGGCATCGTTCAGGGCGTCGTAGGCCGGGCCCTTTTTGGCTTCCAGCGCTTCGGCGAAGATCGAGGCGTAATAGTCCCGCACGCCTTCCGAGTCCTGGTTCGAGGACATCTCGCGCCACGTGGCGAAGACGGGGTGATCGGGATGTTGATCCAAATACTGCCGGCAATTGAGCAGGATATTCGCGTCGAGTTGGTCTGCCCTGGCCAGGGGTGCGGCGTCCGCAAGTTTGGGCTTGGCGGGCAGGAGCACGGCCACCGCGAGATAGTCCGCGGCCCGCGGCAGGACCCGCGCTTTCACTTCAGCCCGGGCCTTGGATGCCACGGCGGTGATTTCGGCCTTCTTCGCCTTGACGGCCTCGTCGTATTTCTTTTTCCCGGCGAGTTGTTCCGGTGTGGCAAGGGAGTGTTCGTACCAGAACTTGATCACGCCCAGCTTGTCCTCCCCGAGGCTGCGGGTGCTGCGGAAGATGGCGGCCATCGCATAGTAATCCTCCTGCTTGATCGGGTCGAATTTATGATCGTGGCAACGCACGCAGCCGAGGGTCATGCCCAGGAAAGCCTTGCCGAGGGTGTCGATCTGCTCGTCGATGACGTCCATCTCCAGCTTGCGCATGTCGGGCTCCGCGAGCACGTGCGCTCCCAGCGCCAGAAAACCGGTGGCGGCGATGGCGTCCTCGTTCTTGGGCAGGAGATCCCCCGCGATTTGCTCGATGAGAAACTGATCGTACGGCTTGTCCTCATTGAAGGCCCGGGTCACGTAGTCGCGATAGCGCCACGCGTTGCCGAACGCGAGATTCTCATCCATGCCGTTGGAGTCCGCATAGCGCGCCACATCGAGCCAGTGCCGCCCCCAGCGTTCGCCATAATGCGGGGAAGCCAGCAACCGCTCGACGACATGATCGAACGCCTCCGGTGAGTGATCGGCCAGGAAATCGTCCACCTCCTTTGGCGTGGGCGGCAGCCCGATGAGATCGTAAGTCGCGCGCCGGATGAGCGTCCATTTGTCGGCGGGTGGAGCGGGGGACAGCCCCTGCTCTTTCAGCCTGGCTTGAATAAAGGCGTCAATCGGCGAGGCCGCGCCCGGGACGTTCGGCGGCTCCACTCGCGCGAGCGGCGTGAAACTCCAGAACTTGCGCCCTTCGTTGATATCGATCTTCCGACCGGCCTTCGCGACGACCGGCGTGGTGCGCGGATCAGGCGCGCCCATCTTCACCCAATTCTCCAGCGACTTCACTTCGTCTTCCGAAAGCTGCCGCTTGGGCGGCATTTGCAGGTCGTGATTTTTGTAGCGGACCGCCTCGATGATCAGGCTCTTCTCCGGATCGCCGGCCACCAGCGCCGGACCACTATCACCGCCCTTGAGCGCGGACTCCGCGCTATCCAGCGTGAGCCCGCCTTTGGACTTCTTGTCGACACTGTGGCACTCGTAACAGCGATTCACCAGGATTGGCCGAATCTGCTTTTCGAAAAACTCCGTCTGCTCGGCCGACGGAGATGCCGCCAGCAGCGCTCCGCCGGTAGTGCACGCCGCCAGGACAATCCAGAAGATGGAATGAAAACGCGCCCTCATGGGATTTCTGCGCGCAGGAGCGGACTGGACATGGTCAGCGTGGAGCCATTGGCGGTGTGCTGATGCACCGTGATGAAATCCAGCGTTCGTGGAGTTTCCGGGAGAACCGCTTCACCGGCAAAGGTCCCAGGGCCGGTCTGGCGCATCGGCGCGCAATCCCACGCGTCGTACTCCATCGCAAGCGTATAATCGGAATGACGATTTACCGACCACCACAAGTCGTTCTTCTGAGGCTCGGCTTTGTCGGGGAAGGCGACGGTCACTTGCAGGCGATGCGCGGCGCTGTCCCAATGCGGCGTCACCTTCGGCGGCGCCACCATTGGCCTCGCCTGGAAGAAATGATGCTGCGCAAAGGCGTAGAGGTTCTCCTCCACTTCGGGCAGCGAGCCGACCTGTTTGACAAAGCCTGCCGTCTTCGCGCCGCCGTGCTGGCCGCCGGGAACGACATAAACCGGCAGATTTGGAAATTGCCGTCCGACTTCGCGCAAACCCGGGCTGACATTGTCGTTCGAGCCTTCGTTGTAGAAGATTTCCAGCCCGCGCTTTTGCAACGCGGGTAGATAATTCGTGGTCCGGCAGACTTCCCACGCGAGGGTGCTCGCCGCTTTCATGTCATCCTCACTCCAGCCGGCCCCGCGAGCCTCTTCCACGGTGATGCGTTCCGCCGCGCGCACTTTCTCGCGGGAAACCAGGGGATCGACGGCCGCGGCGGTCAAGCCGGAGATTTTCCCCGCGCCCAGGTCCGCGAGAAATTGTTCGTTCGCCCGGGTGATCTCCACGGGGCGGGTGCCTTCCACGTATGGTCCGCCCGGAGGATCGATGATCGGCGCAACCACCGGCATGATGGCCGTGAAACGGTCGTCCGCGATGCCGGCCGCCGCCGTGCCCACACCGCGCTTGGATCCGCCCGTGGCGATGACTTTCGCCGGCTGAAACACATCCTTCTCGGCCACCGCGGCGGTGAGCGCGCGAATGTCGCTCATGCCCCAGATCCACGCGGGCGTGAATCGGGCATCTTTGGTCTTCAGGAAATGTGCTTTCATCTCGACATCGAGTTTTCCGACCGGCTCCATCGCGTCGATCGTCGTCATGCCAATGAGCGCGAGGCCCACGCCCTTCTCCTTCAGCAGTCGCAGCATGGCCCCGGCCGGTGAAACCGCTTTCAACTGATTCCCCGAATTCCCCACGATCAGGTTCCGGCAAGGCCCGCCCGTGGCCGGCGCGAGCAAAGTCACCGGGAGGCGGACCTTCTGCCCCGGCCACCATTCGCACACCGTGATCTCGATCAGTTTCTGCCGAATGCCCGTCTCCTTCCCCCACGGATGCCAGTCTTCGACGACGCGCGTCTCCAGCGTCGAAGCATCGCGCGCCTCCGTCATGTCGTAGTGGCCGGGTGTTACCTCAGCCATTGCGGTCGTCGCGAAAAGCAAGACTGCGGCGACGAGAACAGGTACCGCACCGAGCGGCGGCCATTGGATGTTGGGTGTTGGATGTTGGATGTTGGGTGTTCCCCTTCTGGTTCGTCCAATTCTGCGATTCGCGTGATCCCCGTGATTCACGGGCCTTTTATATCGAGCGGATGTCAGGAGATGCATGGGCGGTGAAGACTATTGCGTGAGCTGCCGTAACTCATCGTCGCCCAGCGCCCGGGCGAAGAGGCTGAACTCGTCCATGCAACCCACGAAATTGCGCACCGGATGCGGTCCGGTATAATCCGGCGACGGAATCCAGTTCCCCAGTTCGGCCATCACTGGCTTTGGCATTACGGCCCGCTTCAGGGAATGGCGCGAGAGGCGTTCTCCATTCACATAAAAGCGCACTTCCTTCGCCACGCCGTCAAACACCGCGGCCAGATGCACCCATTGGCCAAAGCGATCCGGCGTAAAGACCACCGGACTGATATAGTCGTCAGTCACAGGCGGATGCGCTTCCGCGACGATGCCCAGGCACAGGGATCCATCGTGCAGCACCTGCCAGTGAACGCCGCCCACTTCAAGCCCCTGGCTCATGCAAAGAGAGCTTTGACTCTGGCGCGCATTGAGGCTGTGGAGCTGCACCCAGGCGGCCAGCGTGAACTGCGGGTACTCGCCCGGCAGATTGAGCCGCACCCGGTCGCTGACACTATGAAACTGCAAGGCACCTTTGCCGGGCCAGCGGCCTTCCGTCCAGTTGCACCCGACGATCGTCCCCGCGGCAATCGCATCCCCGTGTTCGGCGGCATTGCGCACCGAACGCGAACCTTGCTGGTCCTGAAAATCGAGGTGCAGCTGCAAATCCCGATCGCTATTGCGCCGCGCATTGGACTCCTCCCATTGCTCGAAGGCTTCGCGACGCGAGGCCGAAACTTGCGCATCCAGATCGTGGCTGAAAGTGAACGCCGCCGCATTGGCGGCGAGCATCCGATTTGCTCCCGGCTGATCCAGGCCCGCGGCTGTGCCGGTGGTAAGTCTCCGGGTCGGCGTCGGCGGTTGATGTAACTCCACTTCACCCTTGAAAACATGCACCTCCGGGGAAGTCGCATTGAGATCCAGTCCGAAATCCGTGCCGAGATCGACAATGTCGCCCTTGGGCGTGTTGATGCGGAAACCGCGCGCCTGCGGGGGCACATGGGCGCTGAACCGTCCGTACCGGCAGAAGGCTTCGCCGGCGGAGATCAGCCGGATTTCGGCCGGCCCTTCGACGCAAAGCCGCGCACCTTGAAAGAACTCAATCTCGGCCACGCCGCTTTGCAGTCGGAGCACACCCGGCGGAAGCGGCGAATTCACCGCGGGCACGCCCACCGTTTCGTCCCAGGCCATGTTTACACCGCGCGAAAGCACCGCCACGCTCGAGGTCGTCGCCTCGTCGCGAGCCGCGAGGCCCGGCGTGTTTGGAGTCAGTGCGCCTTGCGGCCTCGGCCAGAACGCCCACGCCAGCACGCCGATGACGATTCCCGCCGCGAGGGCGCCGGCATATTTCAGCGGCGCTCCATGGGCGGGCTCTGATCCCGCATGAGTGTGGGCCGCCGTTTCGATGCCGACCCCTTCCTCGCGGCGGAGCGCCTCGCGTTGGGCCCAGGCCAGCATGGCCGATTCCGCGTCCTGGAACGCAAACCACTCCTGGCGCGCATTCGCGGAATTCCTGAGCAGCGTCGAGAGCCGCTCGTGCTCTTCCGGCGCGATGGTTCCATCCGCCTTGGCGGCAAACAGCCGGTGCATCTCCGAAGAATCAAGGTCGGCATTCATGTTCCCGCCTCCTGCGCCAGGCGCTGCTTCATGCACTCCGCGAGCAATCGCCGCAACACGTTCAATTTATTGTAGAGCGTCTGCGGCGCGCGCCCGAGCCGGTCGGCCAGAACCGTGAGCTCCGTGTTGTTGAGGTAAAACTCGCGGACCAATTCGCGGCTGGGGTTATCCAGTTCCTCGATGCAATGATCCATCGCGGCCAAGCGCGCCTCGCGATGATCGAGGTCCGTCACGCGTTCCTCCGCCAGCCTCTCCAGCAACTCATCGTCAAAGTGTAAACGTGACCGCGCCGAAACGCGCTGGAAATTCTTTGCTTCGTAGAAGGCAAAGCTGCTGGCCCAGGCGAAGAAATCCTTTGCGGCATCGTATTCCCCGAATTTTCGCCAGATCGTCATGCTGGCCCGCTGGAGGACGTCCTCGGCATCGGCGTTGTTGCCCAGCATGACCCGCAAAAAGCCCAGGAGCCGCCCATGCGCGGCATTGAGCAGCGTGATGAACTGCTCGGAAGAGGGTGATGGCGGGTCGGTATCTGGCATTTGCTGGTATTGTATGAACCTTTCTGGATTTACCGAATTTGGTAAACAACGCCAATATCGGGCAGGCGCTTTTGCGGGTTGACAAGTATCTGCGGCGCTCCTTGGAGCTAAATTGGAATCTCGACGTACGCGCCGGGCGGCGTCCCCTCAATCGCAGCGGATACTCTCACCACCATCGTTTGAATCCTCGGCCAATTGGTCGAGAGGAGAACATCGATGGCGATTTTGCGGTCCGCGAGGTTCTGCTGATACTTCAAATTTTTGTCCGTTGTGACCAGCAGATCGAAACCTTCGGTTTCGGCGGACCGAATCAACTCTCCGTTACTCAATGTGTCCCATCCTTTTTCGTAGGCCGTGACGACGGTGTGCCCGTCCAGCCAGTTTCGCAGTGGGGCGGGCGTACCTTGATCGAAAAGGATTCTCAAGCGACCGACAGACTGCGGTTGGCATGCTCCAGAACGGCTTCCACCTGTTCGTTCGTCACGCCTGGAAACCACTTCACGAACTCATCCACCCGCGCGCCGCCCTCCAAATTCTCGAAGAGAGCCGACACCGGAATCCGCGTACCGCGAAAGACCCAGGCGCCGCTCATCTTTTCCGGCGAACGTTCGACAACGGGACATGACGACCAATCAATCATTTGACGCACAATACGTGTTCGGCGGGCCTCGATCAAGCCCACTCTCACGCCTACGGGGTGGAAACACGTCGGACAATGTTCAAAGAATACGAAGTATTGCGGGTCGCCGTCATGGCGCGTTTAATCACTCACCGTCAATGCGCTCCTTCCCATGAACACTCGCAAACCAGCCGGTGTCGGTCGCCGTCAATTCATCAAGGCGTCCGCGGCGACTGCCTTGGCTGGCGCCGTTTGTGCCGCTGGTGAAACGGCGGCGCCGTCAGTCCGAAAAGGCACGTTGGTGGCCGAGGAGAACCGGCGCCCTGGGACGACCGACTGGCAGCTCACGCGGGTGCGGCTCGGAACGCGCACCGGGGTGCGGGCGTTTGCCATTGAAGGATACTGCTCGAAGCAATCGGTGCTCGCGGGGGATGCGATCGGCATTTGTGTCAGCACCAATCCGGCGGTGAAGTATACCGTCGAGATCTTTCGCACCGGCTATTATGGCGGGCGCGGGGCGCGGCTGATGACCACACTCGGACCGTTCGACGGAAAGAAGCAACCCGACCCGGTCATGGGCGACAGGCGGCTCGTCGAGTGCCAGTGGGAACCCAGCATGACGCTCACGATTCCCGCCGACTGGCCGAGCGGCGTCTATCTCGGCCGGTTGACGACGTTGCCCGAGGCTGCCGACCAACCCTACTGGCAGAGCTATGTCGTCTTTATCGTGCGGGACACGCGCCGGGCCGACATCCTGATCCAGTGCAGCGACAATACCTGGCAGGCGTATAACAAATGGCCCGAGAGTACTTCGCTTTATACCGATCCGCGCGGTTCGCACGCGCGCGGCGTGGCCGTGAGCTTCGATCGGCCGTACGGCCGCCAGTCGCAATTCACCGCCATTCTCGATGACCCCCTTGAAATCGGCTCCGGCGAGGGGCTCAGTTTTGAATTTCCGCTCGCCTACTGGCTCGAAGAGCACGGCTACGACGTCACCTACTGCTCGAACAGCGACTGCCTGGATGCCGCGCAGATTACCCGCTGCAAGGCCTTCCTCAGCGTGGGCCACGACGAATACTGGGACTTGCGTCAGTACGATGCGGTGAAGAGGGCCATCGAATCCGGCGTGAATGCGCTCTGGCTCAGCGGCAACGCTTGCTTTGGCGTGGTGCCTTTTACCCCGTCGAGCGATGGCCGCGAAAAGCGCATCATCGAGCGCGTTGGCCATTATTCCGGCCTGACCGACGCGGAATTTGTCGCGGAAGAAAAGACCTTCACCAAGGACTACAAACGCCTCGGCCCCGATGAGAGCCTGATTATTGGCGCCCGCACTGTGATGCCCGGCAATGGCGGCGGCGACTGGACCTGCGCGCAGCCAGACCACTGGATCTTCGAAGGCACCGGGATGAAAAAGGGCGAGAGCATCCCGGGTTTGGTCGGCTGGGAACACCACGGTGCGCCGGCGAAGATCCCCGGCCTCGAAGTCCTGGCGGAAGGGTTGGTTTGGTCCGGGGGTGTGAAGCCATCGCACTACGCCGCGACCATCTTTCCCGGTCCCAGAGGAAACTTTGTCTTCAACGCGGCGAGCATTTTCTGGGTGCAGGGTCTGTCTTCGCCGCCGGGACACATGCTCCCGTGGTCGCACTGGTCGCGCCCGCACGGTCCCGACGAGCGCGTCCAGCGCATCACGCAGAATCTCCTCCAGCGAGCCATCGCATGACTGCGCCATTGCCTCCATTTCTGGCTCGAAGCTTTCGCCGCCGCGAATGGCTGCGCCTGGGCGGATTGGGCGCGTTGGGGATTTCGCTTTCAAATCTGTGCCGCGGGTCAGCAAGGGCGGCGCAAATCCAGAACGACAAAGGTGCCAGTTTTGGCCGCGCGAGGTCGTGCATCCTGCTCTTCCTGAGCGGCGGGCCGCCGCAGCACGAGACCTTCGATCCGAAACCGGATGCGCCGCTGGAGATTCGCGGCACGTTTCGCCCGATCTCGACCAATGTGCCGGGCCTGCAATTCTGCGAGACGCTGCCGTACACGGCGCGGCAGGCGGACCGGCTGGCGGTGATCCGGTCGATGACCACGGACATCAACTCCCACTCCACGAGCGGCGCGTATATGCTCACCGGCTATGTTCCCGCGTCGAAGGCGGAGAATGTGCCCGCCGGCCCGCAGGATTGGCCGAGCATCGCTTCAGTCGTCGGAACGCTGAAGCCGAGCCAGCGTTCTCCGCTCTCGTCGGTCGTGCTGCCGGAACTCATTCACAACAACGGGAATATCGTCTGGCCGGGACAGAACGGCGGCTATATGGGCCCGGCGTGGCATCCGATGGTCATGAAGTGCGACCCGACCGCCGTGCCCATGCGCATCGACGGGATGAGCCTCACGGATGGCGTGACCAGCGTGCGCTTGTCGGAACGTTTCGATCTGCTCCAGCAGTTGGACGCGCACTTCCGCGAAAATGCCCAAAATGACGCAGTGGCCGCGCTGGATCAAATGCATCACAAGGCCTTCGACGTATTGCACTCGGACGCGAGCCGCGAGGCGTTTGAACTGGAACGCGAAACAGACACGCTGCGCGACAATTACGGCCGGCACAAGTTCGGCCAGAGCGTGCTGCTCGCGCGGCGGCTGGTGGAAGCGGGCGTGCGCCTCGTGCAAGTGAACTGGCCGCGCGCTTCCGGCGATGAAAACATGAGCAATCCGCTGTGGGACACCCATCAGAACAACGCCAGCCGCGTGCGCGATGTGCTCTGTCCGCAGTTCGACCGCACCTTTGCCACCCTCCTGGCCGATTTGCATTCGCGCGGGTTGCTCGATGAAACGCTGGTCGTGGTCATGGCGGAGTTTGGCCGGACCCCGAAAATCAACGCCGCCGGCGGGCGCGATCACTGGGGTTCCTGCTTCTCCGTGGTGCTTGCGGGCGCGGGCGTGGGCGGTGGGCAGATCATTGGCGAGAGCGATCGGCTGGGCGCCTTCCCGGCTTCGCGTCCCGTCCGTCCGCCCGATCTCGCCGCGACGATTTTCCATCTCCTCGGCCTCGACCCCGCCGCGGAATTTGTCGATCCCGTTGGCCGCCCGCGCCGTCTCACCGACAACGGCCAACCCCTCCACGAACTCATCGGGGCGTAAACGCGAACTGATAGGGACGCCGCGCCGCCCCGTCAGCGTCAACGTATCGCTTGGGTGGATGTCGCGCTCCGAGCGACATGACACCAGCCACGCCGAAGGCGTCTGTTGTTTGAGCCCTCTAACGTGAAGATTGGGCGCTGACGCGCGCAGCTTTGCTATCGCGTTCGGAGCGCGCGATCCACCCAGGCGCGGCGTCCCTGCCTTGACGCCGCCTCTGCAACGTGCGGGCACCTGCTAAGAAACACCCGCGCCCAGCGGTCTCCTTTTCAGCATGTCTGAGCCCTCCAACTTCTTCCCCGAGCGCCGCTGCCGCGGCCCGATCTCGCGGCGCAGCTTCCTCGAATTCGGCGCGCTTAGCGTGCTTGGGCTCGGCATGAGCGATGTCCTCCGCGCGGAGGCCGTGGCGAATGCCGCCACCGGCCGAAAGCTGCGCGAAAAGTCCGTCATCTTCATCTGGCTGCCGGGCGGCATGTCGCACCTCGAGAGCTACGATCTGAAGCCCGACGCCCCGCTGGAGTACCGCGGCATCCTGCGCCCGATCAAAACAAATGTCCCGGGCATGGAGATCTCCGAACTCTTTCCACGGCAGGCGAAAATCGCGGACAAATTTACGATTATCCGCTCCGTCTGCCACGACTTCGCCGATCACGGCGGCGGCCACAAACGCTTCCTCACCGGACGTATTCCAGCGACGCCGACGGGCTTTGTGAATGACGCGCCCGCCGTGACCTCGATCGTCAGCAAAAAGCTTTCACGCGCCGACCGGCCGATGCCCGCGTGTGTCGCAGGTGTGGACAATGGCCGCAGCGGCATCGACATTTTTTCGCTCGGCGCGGCCTGGCTCGGCCCGAGCACCACTCCGTTCATGGTCGTGGGCGATCCCAGCGCGCCGGATTTCAAAGTGCAGAACATCGGCCTCACGCCGGACATGGAGACGCGGCTCGAGGATCGCGTGCATCTGCTCGCGGGAATGGACCGGCTGCGGCGCGATGCGGACTCCAACGGGCTGATGGGCGCAATGGACGACTTCAGCCAGCGCGCATTTCACATGCTCACCTCAGCGAAGGTCCAGGAAGCGTTTGATCTCAGCCGCGAGCCGGCGAGTGTGCGCGAACGTTATGGCCAGAGCGCCTACGGCCAGCGCGGCTTGATGGCCCGGCGTCTCGTCGAGGCGGGCAGCCGTTTCGTGACGATGGTTTGGGAGAATCCATTTCCCAGTGGAAAGATTCCGCAAAACTGCAGTTACAACTGGGATTCGCACGCCGTGAATTGCGATATGTTCGCGGACTGCCGGTGGCGCATGCCGGTCTACGACCAGGCGCTCACCGCGCTCGTCGAGGACCTCTACGCGCGCGGCCTCGACAAGGATGTGCTCGTCATCGCGACTGGCGAATTTGGCCGGACGCCAAAGATCAATCCCCAGGTCGGCACGCAGACGAAGGTGACCCAGCCCGGACGCGACCATTGGTCGAATGCCATGTCGATGGTCGTCAGCGGTGGCGGCATGCGAACGGGCCAGGTGATCGGCGCGACCAACGCGCGCGGCGAATATCCGGTCGAGCGCCAGCTCTCGCCGAACGATCTTTGGGCCACGGTCTATCGCCACCTTGGGATCGACTACAACGAAAGCACGCTGGACCTCCAGGGCCGGCCCATGCCGATCCTCCCCTTTGGCTCGCCGATCGCGGAGATTCTGCCGGCGACGTAGCTCTCTCGGCAAATTCGCCCGGGGGCCGCGGCGGCTGGGCCCCCATCTCGGGTAGGGTGGGCGTCCCGCCCGCCGAATCTGGCGTCTCGCCGGATTCCGCTGACCGTGTGCACGATGATTTGGGCAAGATGCCCAAATCGGCGGGCGAGACGCCCACCCTACCCGAGAACGCGCCCGTCGCGGATGCGAGCGGGATTAAGCTACTTCTTCCCCGCCGCAAATGCCGCCAGCTTTCCACCATCCTCCGCATTCCAAATCCGCAGAATGCTGTCCTGTCCGCCGGCTACGACCAGCTTCCCATTGGCGCTCACCGCGGCGGATTCCATGAAGTCCGCGACATCGGGAAACATCCGCACTTCCTTCCCGTCCAGGCCGACGAGACGCACTTTGTTATCGCCCGAGCTCGTGACCAGGTTCGTGCTCGCGCCGACGAAACTCACAGCCGTCACTTCCTTGTCGTAGCCTTCGATGTTTTTCTTCCGGTCGCCGGTGGTCACGTCCCACACCTTCACCATCCCGTCCGCGCCCGCGGTGGCGAGCGTGCGGCCATCGGCGCTCCAGCTCACGCCCAGCACATGATGGGTGTGACCCTCGAAATTGCGGACGATTTTTCCGGTCGCGATTTCCGTCACGCGGGCCATTTTGTCCGCCGCGCCCGACGCGAGCTGCTTGCCGTCCGGTGAAAACTGAAGGCTCAGGACCGCGTCGGAATGCACCTTGGGAAAATCCCGCGCGAGTTGACCGGTGGCGATGTCCCAGAGCTTGATTTCACCGCCGCGGGATGGTTCCCCGCTGCCGGTCGCCAATTGTTTGCCATCCGGCGAAAAGGCGACCGCGTTCACGCGATCGGTCAGCGGTGAGCCGGTTTCGCCGGTGCCGATGGTCCGCTCGATTTTCCATTCCGGATGGATGTTCCAGGCCAGGGCACTGCCGTCGCCCACCATCGAGACCAGTTCGCCGTTCGGCGCGAAGGCGAGCGCGGTGATCGGTGCGTGGTGGCCTTTGATCACTTCATAGGCCGCGCCATTCTCCGCACTCCACGTGTGGACAAAGTGGTCGTCGCCCGCGGTCACGACTGTCGAGCCATCCGGTGAAAAGGCGACCGCGCGAATCGGCTGCTCCGCGGCGGTCGCCGCCTGCCGGGCGGCTTGCAAGGCTTCGTCCGCCGTTTTGCGCGCGGCCTCGGCGGCGTCCACCGCGGATTTGGCCTCCGCCACGGCGGCCGTATTCTTTTGCTCCTCGGCCTTCGCCAGCATCAGTTCGGTTTCGGCCACATCCTTCGCCGTCGCCGCGGTCTTCTGCGCGGTTTCGGCGTCCGCGACCAGCTTGTTCGCGGGATCGATCTTTTCGGCAGCCTGCTTCCGCTGCGTCTCGTGTTGATCGCGGTCGGCGCGCGCTTTGGCAGCGTCCTGCAATGCCGCCGCGGCGTCCGTCGCCAGTTTGTTTGCATCGATCGCGGCCGTGCCCTTGATCGCTTCCGCAGCCGACGCGGCCAGTTGCGCCGCTTTCGTCACGGTGTCCTGTAACTTTGCCTCGGCATTCTTTAATTCCTTCTCCGCGTTCGCGACGGCCTGCTCGGCCCCGGTCTTCGCGACCCCGGCCTCGTCCAGCGCTTTTTGTTTGGCCGCGACGTCCTGTTCTTTTGCCGCGATGGCTTCGGTGGATTTCTTCACGCGTTCCTGCGCGTTTTGCAGCGCCTTCTGGGCGGTGTCCACAGCGTCTTTGCGATACGCGACGTTACCGGTCTCGACTTGCAAGGCGCGGTCCCGCGCATCCACGAATTCCCGCGCGTCGCGATTGCCGCGAAGTTCGGCGACCTGTTTGCCGTCGGCGCTCCACAGCCTGGCAAAGTTCCCGCCGGCCGTGACGATCCGCTGGCCGTCGCCGCGCACGGCGAAGGCCGAGATCGCGTCACCGTGATCCAACTGCGCGATTTGCTTCCCATCCGGATCCAGCAGGGCCAGCAGCTTTCCGTCCACTCGCGCACGTAGTGCATTCCCGGCGGGAGCAGTGATCGGCGGCGCGGGTTTTCCCACTTCCCGGGTGCGCCGCCAGAGCTTCACCTGGCGGTAACCGCCGGAGGCCATCAGCGTGCCATCCGGGCTGAAGGCGAGCGCGTTGACCTGGTCGCGGTGCGCGGTTTCGCTGACGATCAACTGGCCCGACGGCACATGATAGATAAAGATCCGGTTCTCGCGGGCGCAGGCGGCGAATTGGCCATCACCGGTCACCGCGACCGCGAAAATCGCCCCGAGATTCTCCGCGAGCGGTTGCCAGTGAACGACGCGCTCCGTCTTCGGCGAGGCCCTGGCCCCCTGGTCGATCCACAATTTGAGCAAGCCGAGTTGTTCGGGCGTGAGGTTCTTCGCCTTCGCCTTGTTGTCGCGCGGCGGCATGACCAGATCGTCATCCAAATGCGCGGCGGCCTGGAGGAGCAGGCTCTCGGCGGCTTTTTTCGGCTCGACGGCCGCGCCCGAGTCGCCGCCCTTCATCATGAGTTCCGGCGTTTCGAGATTGAGCCCGCCTTTGGTCGTCGTCTGGCAATGGCAGGAAAGACAGTTGTCGCTCAGAAAGGGCCGGATCTCACGGTCGAAATCGATCGGCGTCGTGCGGTTCGCGTCGGCGATGGGAATCGGCGCCTTGGCGGCCAGCGCGATGCCGGCGGTGACGAAAAATGCGAGAGCGGTGCGGACGATGATCATCGGTATTTACTTCCCCGGCGGCGACTGGACGGCGATTCGAATCGGCGCGGAGTAGATCGTCGTTGTCACGTCCTTGCCGCGGAATTTGCCCTTGGTCTGCGCTTCAAAATGGATCGTGTATTCGTTGGGCGGAAGCTTCGCGGTCGCCAGGTCGATGGTGGCGCTGGCGGTGGTGGCGTTCGCGGCGATTTCGATCTCCTTCGCCGGATCGAGCCCGGGGGCTCCCATGGCCTTCAGTTTCAGCGCGTCCTTGAATTCGCCGCGCCGGGTGATTTTCAGCGGGATCTCGATCTTGCCCCCCGCGGGGATTTCCCAGCGCTTGTCTTCGGTCGCCGCCACACTGACCGGGGCGGACTCCGCCGCGCTCACCGCGAGCGCGATATCGCGCGCGAGCCGTGGACGAACCGCTTCGGCGTTCGGATCAGCGACCGTCCAGCGGACGGCGCCGCCGCGGGCCGGATGAGTCACCTCCGCATCGCCGATCTTCGCCTTGCCGATAATCCGGATGTCCCCGATCCAACGCTCGGGCTTCTCGCAACTGGTGAGCAGCACCAGGCCATCCGTGGCTCCGGCGGGAATCGTCGTCGGCACGCAGGTGACGCCGGGCGGCAAATCCTCGGCGTGCAATTCGATCTCACCCGCAAAGCCATCCTGGCGAAAGGCGAGGACCTTGATCGCGGCCGTGCCGTCGGCGCGCAGCAACGCCGCGTACGGCGCGGTGCTCAGGTCGCCCTTCTTTTCCGGCGGCGGCTCGGCCACGGCGAGCAATCGAAAATCCGGTAATTCCTTGCGGATCGCGAGCCGATAGACATTCCGCGGGTCATTGCGGCCATTGCCGAAAAGATCGCGCACCGTCACGCGGTAAGCCCCGTCCTCCTTTACCTCAAATCGAAGCGCCGGGTCGTTGCTCGTTGTCCGGAATCGCGGGCCACCGATGTTGGCGTCGGCGCCGTAGGCTTCCTGCACGTCCGCGGCGTCGCGTTGAATGAGCACGAGCGAATTCGTGGGCAGGTCGAGCCGTTGGGAGATGACGTCGATCCACCACACCTCACCCTTCTTCGCGTCAAAGGTGTAGACATCCGCGTTGCCTGCCGGAAAGAACTGGCCGGCGACTTCGCACGGTGGCGTGATCTTTTGCGCCGCGTCGGAATGGTGGTTGGGCTCGTGCTCCACGGCCAGCGGTTCATTCGAGAAACCGATGAAGACCGGGTTCGAAGCGTGCGGGGACGGCAGACGATAGGAAAACCCCTCGATCGCGGCGTCTGCGGGATTCGACAAGCCGTCGACTTGGAAATTGGGCGTCGCTGGCACATCGATCTGGACCTCCAGTTTTTCGAGCGGCTTGCCGTCGTCGCCGGCCAGGCTGGCCGGCGTGCCACCGGGAAGATGACGCCCGTAAACGGTAAACTTCTGTTTCGTGCCCGGTTTGGCGCACGGCGGAAAAACGTAGTCCAGATGCGACCCCGTGGTGACCGTGAGGCGGTAGAATTGCTCGGCGCCGCCGGCAAAAGTGAGGTCGTGAAGCTTCAGCAGATAAGTGCCGTCCGCCGGCGTTGTGAAGTCCAGAAACCCCTCGCGGCGGTTGGTGTCCAACTCCTGCCCCGCCGGATCAAAGATCGTCAGCACCGGCACCATCCGCGAGTCGATGGCCGCGGCATCGCATTCAATCATCAGGCGCTGCCCCTTTTTGGCGTTGATTTTGAAGTAGTCGGCGGCTGCGGCGGTCACGGCGCCGGCGATCGTCGAATCGATTGGCAAATCGGCGGCGCTCTCGGCGGTGTTATTCGCACCGGCCTTGACCGCCTGCGGCAAATCGCCGACCACGAACGCGCGCGGATTGGAAATGCCGAGCAAGCCCGAGACACGCACGTCGTAGATGCCCGGTGGGACCTCCGGCCCGATTTTTACGATGAAATGTTTGTCCTTTGGCTCGGCGGTGATTCCCGGGGCCGAAAAATGCAACGCATTCGCTTCATCAAGGTCGGCGCCGGTGATGGCGACTTCGACCTCCTTGCCGGCCGGACCGCCCGGCGGAAAGATCGTGTCGAGCCGGATCACCGGAAGCTCCACGGCAAAAGCTCGCGCGAAAGAAAACAACGCGAGCACGATCAAGGTAGGGACGACTGGCCCCAACCGTCCGTGATGCCGCGCCCTGCAATTATCGCCTCCCGCTCCCGGCGCACTGAGGCCCGTGCGCCCTACCTCAAGGCCCGTTGACGGCGCTCCCACTGGCTGTGCGCGAAAAGCAATCACGGCCGCTAGTGATTGAAGAGAAATTCCTTGGTGTTGAGGATCGCCCAGATGACGTCCTCGTAGCCGAGCCGTTTGCCCTTGGCGGCCTCGAGCGGCTGGCCGTCGGCGCCTTTGCGCGGTTTATCCAGGTAGGCTCTGGCCAGCGCGACTTCGTTCGCCTCGGGAGCTCGCGAATAGGCGGCGAGATACAGCTCGCGCAGTTTTTCGTCATCGCTGCGGGGATCCGCCGCCAATTTCGCCGCGGCTCCGGAATCTGACGCCAGCTTGTCCTGGATATCCTTCGCATTGAGCAAATGCAGCGCCTGCGCGAGACTCGCCTCCTGGGTGCGCTCGCACTCGCAAGCGCTCGAACTTTCCGGCCGGCCGAAGACGGTCAGAAAATACGAACCGGCGTTGAAGCTATTGTCGGGGAGCGAGATCGCGCGCGTTCCGGCCGGCATCCCGGGAAAATCGCCCGGGGTGCGTGTCACCGAATTGATCGAATCGTAGAGGACCTCGGCGGCCAGGCGCTTCGCATAGTATCGGGAGAAATTCTGCCGGTCGGCCTTGTTGTAATTGTTCGGCACGGCGCTGAGCTGGTAGCTCTGCGAGCGCGTGATGTCGCGGATCAGCGCCTTCAGGTCGTAGCCGCTGTCGATGAAATGCTGCGCCAGCGCATCGAGCAGCTCGGGATTCGAGGGCGGATTCGTCTCCCGCATATCGTCCTCGGGCTCGACGATCCCCCGATTGAAGAAGTGTTTCCAGTACCGGTTGACGAGCGTGCGCGCGAAGAAAGGGTTGGCGCGGTCGCTCATCCAGGCGGCCAGGGCGGCGCGCGGATCGTCGTCCGCGGGAATGTCCATTGGGCCGGTGATCAAGGCCGCCGGCCGAACCGGCAGTTTCGTCTTCTTGTTGATCGCGGTCGCCAGGCCGCGGCGCGGAAAGATCATCTCGTCTTCCTTCGTCGTCGTGGTCTTCCGGCCCACCTGCGCAAAGAACGCGGCGAAGCTGTAATAGTCATTCTGGCTCCATTTCTCGAAGGGATGATGGTGGCACTGGGCGCACTGCATGCGCATCCCAAGAAAGAGTTGCGCGGTGTCCTCGAGTTCCTGCTGTGGCTCCTTCACCTGGTGGTACCACGCCACTGGTGGGTTGTCTTCGACGGCGCCGGTGGCCGTGAGAATCTCGCGCACGAATTCGGTGTACGGCTTGTTCGTCCGCAGACCTTCGCGAATCCAGTCGTAAAAGGCGAAATTCATCGGCGCGTCGGTCGGTTTGACGCGTTTGTTGCGCAGCAGCGCGCTCCATTTGCCGGCGAAATAGTCGGCGTAGCCTGGGCCGGCGAGCAACTGGTCGATGAGCTTGTCGCGCTTCGCGGGATCGGTGTCCGCGAGAAAGCGGTTCGTTTCGTCGAGGCTCGGGAGGCGGCCCGCGATGTCGAGGCTGACGCGCCGGATGAAGGTGGCATCGTCGCATGGCTCCGACGGCGGCATGCCCATGGCCTTGAGTTTGGCGAAGACGAGGCCGTCGATGTAGTTGTGCGCCGGCGGGAGATTCTCAACCATCGCCCCGAGCGGCACGGTCGCGCGGAAGGTCGTGACCTTGCCCTGGTAGCGCACCATGATCGCGACGTCGCCCGGCTGATCGAAGAGCTTCACGTGCCCGCCGTCATCCGCTTCGGCCATGCTCTTTTCGTTGGGCTCGTAGAGCGCGCTCCGCGTCACGTCCTGCACCGCGCCGTCGGTGTAATGCGCGAGCACCACGAGTTGCTGTTCGCCATTGAGGGCCATGGTCCGCTGCTTCGGCAGGACCTCGATGCGCGCAACTTTCGGGTCGGTATCCTGTCCGTACGGCATCCCCTGCGCGATCCAGCGGACGAGCAATTGGTAGTCTTCGGATTGGGCGTCGAGCCGCTTGCCGCCGCCATGAGGGGTGAGGTTGGTGGCCTTGAGCAGCAGCAGGCTGTTTTCCGGCGCGGCGGGAAAGACGCGCCGCCCGCGCGCTTCCTTGACGATGTGCTCGTAGTCCTCGGTTGGCTCAAAACCCAGCAGCGACAGTTTGAAGCCATTCTGCCCGCTGGCCTTGCCATGGCAACCGCCGGCATTGCAGCCCGCCTTGGTGAAAATCGGCACGATTTGGTTGGCGAAATTGATGGGTTCCATCCGGCCCGCACCCTCGACCTTCACCGGGAGCGTCGCCGATACCCCTTCCGCTTCGGCGGTGATCGTGGCGGCGCCATCCGCCACGGGCGTGACGACTCCGCTGGCATCCACATTCACGATTCCGGCGGGTGCGACGCGGTACTTTGCCTGATGCGTCCAGTCGCGCAATGCGCCGTCATCGATCTTCCCGGTGACCAGCAACTGTTGGTGGGCGTCCTTGCCGCGCAGGGTGAGCTCGGGCGCGCCGGTGCCCTCGATCTGTAAGCTCACGGGCGCCGCCAGGGCCGCCATCGCCAGTGAAAAGAAACCCAGAAGAATGGCGGCGGAACGTGGCATGGGCTAGACCATTTCCTTCATTGGCGCGCAGCCCGGTTCGACGAGGTACTGCGGACGGCCGGCCAGGTCCTGGACCGTAATCTTGTTCACATCCATGCCCAGCCGCTGGTAGAGCGTGGCGAAGACTTCGCCGAAGCGCACCGGGCGCTCGGTCGCCTCCCCGCCCAGTCGGTCCGTCGCGCCGATGACCTGCCCGTGGCGCATGCCGCCGCCCGCGAGCAGCGCACAGGACACCCGCGGCCAGTGGTCGCGCCCGGCGTCCTTGTTGATCGCCGGGGTGCGGCCAAATTCGCCCCACACCACCACCGATACATCCTTGTCCAGCCCACGTTCGTGCAAGTCGGTGATCAGCGCGGTCAGGCCCTGGTCGAGCAGCGGCAGGTCCTGCCGTAAGGCGGCGAAGTTTCCGCCATGATGGTCCCAACGGCTGAAGGCCACCGTCACGCAGCGGGCCCCGGCTTCCACCAGCCGGCGGGCGGCGAGAAAATGCTCCATCAATTTCGGCCCGCCGTCGTCCCGGTTTTTCGGGTCGCCTTTGCCGTAGTGCTCGACGACTCGCGGGTCTTCGTTCGTCAGATCGAGCGCGTGCAGCAGTTTGCTGGAAGTCAGCACGCCGAAGGCCTGCTGATTGAAGACGTCCAGACCGTCCATCACCCCGCTCGCATCCACGTCGCGGCGGAATTGGTCAAACCCGGCCAGCAGCGTGCGGCGGTCTGCCAGCCGGTCGAGCGTCACGCCATTCAGCGTCATGTCTTCCACCGCTCCGCCCTTGTTCGGCTCAAACGGGGCATACGGCACGCCCAGAAAACCGGGCTCCCCGCAGCGCGCCCATTCCATGTGCCCCATCTTCGGCGCCAGGCCCACGAACGGCGGCACCGCCGGGTCGATCGCTCCCTGGAGTTTCGACACCACCGAACCGAAACACGGCCAGCCGCCGGGCGGCTGTTGCTGAAAAGGGCGCCCCGTCAGGCATTGGAAAGCGTCGTGGCGCGTGTCGCAGTCGCTCATCGAGCGAATCAGCGTGCACTTGTCCATGATCTGCGCGAGCCGCGGCAGATGCTCGGTGATCTGGATTCCGGGCACATTCGTCGCGATCGGCTTGAATTCCCCGCGGATTTCCGACGGGGCGTCCATTTTCAGGTCGAAGATGTCCTGGTGCGAAGGTCCGCCCGGGAGAAAAATCATGATGACCGCCTTGTGCGACCGCCCCACACCCGCTGCGGCCTCGGCCCGAAGGATCGACGGCAGGCTCAAGCCGCCCAAGGCCAGCCCGCCAATCCGCAGGAAATCCCGCCGGGAAGCACCATCGCAAAAACGCGCATTTTTATGGCCGTGAACGGTCAGCATCTTTCAGTGATTTTTTGAGGAGTGGTCCCTACAGAGAAGCGCAAGAGTGGCATCTCCATCGGTTTGGCCCACAATGGGAACCACCTTAACCGAAGCAATTTCTTAGGCGCTCTGCGGGCAATTGGTGGTTGAGAGTGGATCGTCGATAGTTCTGCGAGCGCTCAGCGGCTGGGCTTTCGAGCCCAAATTTGCGCCCCAAGTCCGGAGGGTGACGTTTTCAGCGGATGGCAAAATTTTTGGTTTGATTTGGTTTAATTCAGCCTAATCCAGTTTGATTGCCGGTGGCGCGGACGGCTGAACGCTGAGGGCTGGTATTGGAACGCAAGCGGCAGGCCCGTGGTGCAATGGGGCCAATCGATCGTCCGAACTGAGTGCTGCGCGGTCGACTCGGCAGACCCGGATGGAATGGGAAGCCGGAGAACCAATGGTCGAATTCGCCCGTTGCTTTTTGGAAAGGCCGCCGTGGGCGGTGGCGCAAGCCGGAAGCGTGCGGCCTGCCGGGCGCGCGCAGCGGGCCATGCTGATATTTGTCGATGATTTTTGGCAATTTGCAGCCTGAGGAAATATTTTTGGTTTAATACGGTTTGATTCAGCCTGATTCAATTTGATTTGCGGCAGCGCGGGCGGCTGAACGTTGCGGGCCGATTCGGCGGGTTTCTGGTTTACTCCGGGTGTCCCGGCGCATGGGCGTGATCGGCTATTCGTTCCACGCGGATTTGGATCTGCACTTCCATGGCGAACGAATGGGGTAAAAAATAAGCAGCTTGTTGGGACATTGGGAGGGCGTCCTTCTGGTTAGATATTTCGCAGGTTAGCCTAGCAGGTTCCAACTGCGTAAGGCAAGCTAAAAATAGCGTTAGTTCGATAATGGATGATATGCGGAGATGGGGGGCTTGCCGCGTGGAGGCTGTGTTGATTTTTGTTAGCGAAATAGATAAATCGGGTGGCGAACAAGTTTCGCCCAGCACGATTATGCTATTAGCATGCAATGTTAATAGTTATAAGGTAATAAAGGCTAACATACTTCGCGTGATACGTGCCACATTCTCTTCGGCCCGGGTCCGCTGAACGAGGGCGCGGGCGTTCAGCTGAATGCGCGTTTGGCACCTCGCGCAGGGGCGCTAAGGGCTCATCGGGCTCCGGCACCCCGTCGGGTTCGCTTTGGCCTTGGGTGGTGCGCCTCCACTGTATGAATCAATGGTTCGGAGAGGACCGCCGATGCAACGGCACCTTCGGTTCGGCCTGAGAAGGGAAAGCTCCTAAACGACGATTTTTGCGGCGGGCTCAGGACTGGGAGATTGGAAGGGCGTCGTGCGCCCGGATTTCGCGCACCTAAAAGTCGGATTCGCGGATCTCGTCGTGTCGATTTTTAGTGGATCAGGTGGAGAGGTCTTGATTACGGTACCTGGACGGTGCGAGAGTCCCCAAAATCTCTCATGGTTTCGCCGCCCCCTCAGTTCGTCGACTTAGGTCGACGCTTCGAAGTGTTGAACGATGACAAACTCGGGGAGGCTGCTGCCTTGGAAAGCTATGCGAACAGCGGCCGATTTCTCGGAGAATTCGGCTCGTTGGGATGGACTGAACTTCTCGAGTTTCCTCTGGTCGTAATTTTGGGTGAGGCTGGGAGCGGGAAGACGTACGAAATGAGGAACCAAGCCGCGTGCCGGAAGCAGAGTCGGTTCACGTTCCTTCTCCGATTGGACGAGCTCGCGCGTGCCGGTGAGGGGTTGCCGTTGCCGAACGATGAGATTCAGGTATTCGCACAGTGGCAGCAGAGCCAGTCGCAAGGTGTTTTTCTGCTTGATTCGATCGATGAGGCGAAGCTCCATCAAGCAGCCGACTTCTATCGTGCTCTGGAGCGCTTCAGAGACGCCCTTGGATCCCGCGCTCATGGACGCTGCACTATCATAATCAGCTCCCGAGTGACTGGGTGGTTGCCCAACACCGACGAACACGAGGTGCGCTTTCGTTTCGCTGATCTTGTCGGGTCACGCCCCCCGTCGAGGACCGAACGAATGGAGCGCTCCCTACCACTGGTCGTAAAACTGCTTCCCTTGAACAGAAATGGGGTTGAAAAATATACGGCGGCGCGTGGAGTTGCCGACGCGACACGCTTTCTCGAAGCGCTTGAAGCCGCACACGCGTGGGACTTCGCGCGAAGACCGGCGGACGTAGATGATCTCTTCGCCTTCTGGCGGGAAAAGGGCGTTCTCGGAACATTGATGGAAATCCTGACCTTCATTTGCGATCAGCAGCTTCGGAAGACATCCGATCGCGAAACTCGGGAATTGTTATCCCTCGATCGAGCGCGGAGTGGGGCCGAGTACCTCGCTGCCGCGACATTTTTTTGCCGCAAATTCACCTTTCGAATTCCAGGCGAGTCGCCCTCGCAGGAACAGTCGATCGATGCGCTTGCGTGCCTTCCGCCAGATTGGCGGCCGGAGGAAGTGCGGTCGCTTCTCAATCACGCGATTTTCGACGGAGCTAGCTACGGGAGCATCCGCTTTCATCATCGTCGCATTTCAGAGTTTCTCGCCGCACGCTGGATTGAGCGGTTGATGCAGCACGGATGTCCAGTTGTCGAGCTCGAAGACCTTCTTTCGGAAACTCGTGGCCCGTTGCGGATAATTCGACCGTCGATGGCACCGATGGCGGCGTGGCTTTGCTGCGGAACGGAGAAATGGAATCGAGCGGTTTTTCGATGGGTCCTTGAGGGGGGGGCCGAGATCTTACTTCAATATGGCGATCCGGCCTGCATCAATGTGGACGATCGGCGCAAATTGCTGGGGGCACTCTCGGTACGTGCGGAGGGCCGCGAGCACCTTTGGTGGAACCACGACCTTGCTGCGCTTAGCCGACTCGCTCACCGGGTACTTGCGCCCGAGGTCAACGCTATCCTCCGGTCCGAGACCGCCGGCAACAGCCTTCGGGATCTTGGCTTAGATTTGGCAATTGCCGGGCGGCTATGCGGGTGTAAGGATTCCGTGATGGCCCTGGCGATTGAGGACCTTGATCGCGGGCAACTGTTTCCTTCTGCCGCACGAGCGCTGGAACTGATCGGGAATGATGGAGATTTGAACCGGCTTGCAGAGGCAAGTTCGTCAGTTGCGACGCTACCTGAACGAGTGTGTGTCCCGCTCTGCGAACTGCTCTTCCCGCGCATTTGGGGCCCTCTTGAACTCATGCGAGCGTTGACACGCATGCAGCCGTCCGCGTTCGGTGGTGTCGGCTGGGATTACTCGCTGTCCAGGCACATTGAGTCAGTAGCTACTCTTCGATTTGGTTTACCTCTCATTCGCCAGCTTTTGGGCCAGCCGGCGGAACGTCGCGATGGGGAAAGTGAAGAAATAAGGAGGTTTCAAAGTCCGTGGACGGTGCGACTCGCGGTGGCTGCGGCGTCGGGCGTGCTCAAGCGGCCACGAGTGACTGACGAAGAAGCGGCGGCGGTCGCAGAAGCCCTCGTCCAACTCGGAAGAAATTCAGGAATCGGTCTCGGCTCTTGGGGGCGGGACCGCAACTTTGACGAGCTTACCGAACAGCATCCTAACGTTCGTGAATGCTATTTTCGGGCTGCCGCTAAATGGATGGGGCAAAAACACAACAGCGCGGAGCCTGCTCTATCGAGCATTTCAATCTTCCTCGGGGCGATTAAGCCCGCCCGCGCTGATCTCATGTGGCTGATTGGGCTGATTCAAAACGCGCCAGCGAACGAGGACCGGCAGCGCGCTCTCCGCTGGTCGCTGGAAATATGGTCGGAGAACCGACGGCAAAAATCGGACACCCAGATGATTCGGCGTGCTTCCAGGGCGTTCCCAGAATTGCGTCGAACCTTGTGGAGATATTTTCATCCCGGTCTAATTCCTCGGCTACGAGGCCTTTGGTATCGCAGAGTGCGAGGGCTTTTCTATGGTTATCGATGGCGTTTAGCGTTTGGCCGCGTTCAGGATCGTTGGACGGCGCTTCGGGAAAAGTGGAATCTATTCCGACATCGTCGAAGACTGGAGTCGGGTGAATACGTTGGATGGATTGCCGACCTCCTTAACGAAGGCGCGATTGGGAACGATCAATGGATTTCCCAGGATTGGACGAAGCTCAAGGAGAAGCGGGGCATTCAATGTGCGCGTGCGGTGCGGGCTGGCTGTAAAGCAGTCTGGCGGCGTTTTGACCCACCCTTGCCGCACGCGAAGGAACCGAATACGACTCCGCACCACACCGTCGTAGGACTTGCCGGAATCATGGCGGCTTGGCAGGATGGGGAGCTTGATTTTGCGGCGCTCTCTTTTGACGACGCCCAGCGGGCCACCCGTTATGCTGTGGATGAGTTGAACGGGTTTGCGCCTTGGTTTTTCGAACTTGTCCGAGAGCAGCCCGTTGCTGTGCGCTCCGTGTTGGCTGATTGCGTTGCAGGAGAGTGGCAAATTTCCGGGGATAGCCAAAATTGTCACTTGGTATTGAGTGATTTGGCTTCGCAGGGTGAATCTGCGTGCCTTCTTGCGCGGGACGCGATCATGGATCGATTCACGGAGGGCGAACCGGGGAACTTCCAGATCCTGCAAGATGCCCTCCGGGTCTTACTCAGTCCGTTACCTCCTCCGCGGGAACAAATCGCTTCGCTGGCAATGGTAAGAGCGGGATCGGTACCGGCTTGCGCGTACAGCTTCGCGCAGTGGATGGCGGTTTGGCTCCAGACAGATGCGCTGCCTGCAATCGGCTCACTTCGATCCCGTCTTGCGTCGGCCACCGATCCGACTGCCGTGGTGGTTAGGGTTTGCTCGCTGCTTGGCGGTCGATCGGGTGCCAGACTGGTCTTGGTGAATGATCCGTCGTTCCTCTCGCCCGCGGCGTTGCGGGAATTCGTCCCGCTCGTTTACGGGCGTGTTCGTATCGAAGACGACGTCCACCGACCAGCCGGTCAGGGCTACACGCCCTCGGCGCGCGACGATGCGCAGGATTTTCGAAACAGTCTCCTCCAGCGGTTGGTTGCAACGAACGAGCCCATGGTTGAACGGGTGCTTCGGGATTTCTTGACCGAGCCTCCCCTCGCCCATCTCCGTGACTATATTCGGCATCTTCTCGATCAATTCGCCCAACAACTGGCTGAGGCGCCGCCATGGATTCCGACCGACGTGCGGACGTTCGCCGACGAATATGAACGTGATCCGAAAAACGACGCTGACCTGTTTCATCTTGTGGCTCGGAGATTGTCTGATCTTAAGGAATTGGTCGAAAATGGGGAGGACAGTCCGAGGGATGAGGTGAACCCAAGTCTTCACGAGGCAGGTTTTCGGCGATGGCTTCAGCGCCGATTAGCGGACAGTGCAAAGGGAAGGTACATTGTGCCGCAAGAATGGGAGATTGACCAAGCGGCCCGCCTCGATCTCCGCGTTGCAATTCCTGGAATCATGCCGCTGTCCGTTGAATTGAAGATCGCGGAAAAGTGGACTCTTTCGGATCTGCTGGACGGCTTGCGAACGCAACTTGTGGGAACGTACCTCCGAGATTCCCGCTCGAGGTATGGCATTTATGTTCTCGCCATTTTTAACCGTGATCGCAGGTGGGAATCTCTTGGGGGTGGCCCTCGATTGGACTGTGACGGGGTTTTCGCGGTCCTTAAGGCGGAAGCCCGGTCGATCCTGGCGTCGCGGCCAGACCTCTCGGGATTGGAAGTGATGCTGGTTCACTTTTCGCCACCCCCAATCTCGCGCGTGGCATAATCAGTTTACTTGGGCACGACGTTTTGGGGTTGAGGCTTTGCTTCGTACAGAATGAGTGCTCGCGGAGGATTCAGCCCACCTCGGATGCTCTTGCCCCACGAAGCCAAGCTTCGCTCCCAAGGACAACTTGGGAACAAGCGCTCGCACCAACCCTCGCATCGGACATTTGGTTCTGCGTCGGCGCATTCCGCCAGCTTGCACTGTGTCCGGTCTTGCGTGTACCGTCGCCCTCGAACATGAGCGACTCGCCGCCTCCAAAGCTCTCCGGAAAAGTGGCCTGCGTGACCGGCAGCGGACAGGGCATCGGCCAGGCGATTGCCATCCGGTTCGCGCAAGAGGGCGCCGACGTCGTCGTCGATGACCGGGTCATCGGGGAAAGCGCCCAGCAAACGCTCGAGGCCATCCGCAAACTTGGGCGGCGCGCCGTCTCGGTGCAGGGCGACTTGAGCAACCCGGCGGACGATCGCCGGGTCATCACCGAGGGGGTCGCGCAATTGGGGAAGATCGACATCCTCGTGAACAACGCGGGCGTCGAGCGCCGGGCGGAGTTCTGGGATGTCACCGAGCAGGATTTTGATTTCGTGCTGGGGATCAATCTGCGCGGAACATTTTTCATCACGCAGGATTTCGTCAATCATCTCCGGGCCACGAAGCGCCCCGGGCGCGTCATCAACATCAGCTCCGTCCACGAGGAATTGCCTTTTCCGCATTTCTCGACCTACTGCGCGAGCAAAGGCGCGATGAAGATGCTGTGCCGCGATCTGGCCATCGAACTCGCGCCGCTCGGCGTTACCGTGAACAACATCGCGCCGGGCGCCATCGAGACACCGATCAACAAGGCCCTGCTCAACAATCCGGAACTCTTGAAAATGCTCCTGGGCAAGATCCCGCTGGGCCGGCTCGGCACGCCCGGGGATGTCGCCGGGTTGGCCGCCTTCCTCGCATCGGAGGACGCGGCCTACATCACCGGGTCGACATTCTTTGTTGATGGCGGGCTGCTGTGGCATTATCACGAGCAGTAACAGCCTCCTTTCCATGCGCCTCCGTCCATCGCCTGCCTCGTGGTCATTGGTTTTCCTCGCGTTGTTGCTTTCGTCTTGCGCGGTCCTCGCGGTCCCAAGGCGGGTGCCTTTCAACGAAGCGGAATTCGCGCCGTACCGCACTCCTGGCTCCGGCACCGTGGCCGGGCAGTTGGTCACCTCCTACGGTGGTGAGACTCACATCGGCGACGGCACACACGTGACCCTCCTGCCCGTGACCTCCTACACGAAGGAAATGGTGGAGCGGGAAATCGGCAACGGTGAAAACCTGGCGGGGTCCGATCCGCGTCTTCGTCAATATGTCCGCCTTCTGACGACGGATGGCGGAGGAAATTTCGTCTTCGATCACCTTCCGCCTGGCGAGTATTTCGTTTGCGGCCTCAACGAGTGGTACGTCGGCGATGATGCCCAGTACCAGTGGGCGTGCGAGCGCGTCACCGTTGGCAAAGGCCAGACCGTTCGGATTAAACTCTCGAAGAATATTCAGCGTCCCGGCAGTCCGACGCTGGTGATCTGGGCGTTGGAGTAAGGGGCAGAGAGCCTTCTTAGAGTGTGTACCGAAAGTCAGAGGGAAGGTTTCGCGAGACGAGCGAGGAGGATTTTGCTGGCGGCGATGAAGATGAAGGCTTCGGAAGAGTCGGTGCGGAACTCGTAGTCCTTGCTGAGGCGG
>Ga0302326_10001326_pt1 | contig 63509 bp, 29 predicted proteins | sample Palsa_T0_3_FD_202264 | JGI IMG/M metagenome (GOLD analysis project Ga0302326, IMG submission 202264) | Peat permafrost microbial communities from Stordalen Mire near Abisko, Sweden - Palsa_T0_3 | ecosystem: Environmental > Terrestrial > Soil > Palsa > Peat permafrost | place: Sweden: Abisko...
CCTCGAAATCCATCGTGCGGCTCTTCCCGGCGGCCGCCATCACGGTCATCCTTCCCTTTCCGCTGATGAAATACTGCCACTCGTCGGCATTCTGATGCCAGTGCAGCTCGCGCAGTCCTCCTGGGCGGACGGTGACGATGGCCGCCGCCATCGTGGTCGAGGCCTTGAAGTTCTTCGAATCCACGATGCGCACCTCGCCGCCCTTCGTGCGCTTGGTCACCGGGTAATCCATGGTGCGGTAGGCAAAATCCTGGGGGGAGGAGCCGAGGGATCCGGCGGCGGCCTTCCGGTCGGCTTCCAGCGGCCCCGGAGGTTCCGCCTGGAAGATGAACAGCTCCTTTTGGGGAAGACCGGCGAAGGCCTGCTCGGCCACGGCGAAGTTTTTGGCGAGCACCTCCCGCGGCGTGTGGGCCATCGTGTCGCTCAAAAGGACCGTCGCAAACTCCGAAAAGCTCCCGTCGTCGAAGACCAGCAGAAATTCCGCGCCGTCCGGCCCGAGGCCCTGGATCGAGTGCGGGATCCCGGTGGGAAAATACCAGAGGTCGTTCTTCTTCACATCCGCCACGAAGCTCTTGCCGTCTGCGTCCACCGCGGTGATCCGCGCCGCTCCATAGAGCATGATGGCCCATTCACCCGCGGCATGCCAGTGCAGCTCGCGGACCCCGCCCGCGGTGAGCCGCATGTTCACGCCCGCGATGGACTTGGAGACCGGCAGTTCCCGGACCGTCACCTCGCGCGACCACCCGCCGTTGAAAACCCGCTTGTAGGCGAGGGAGAACGGATATTTGAACGCCGGCACGCCGCCGACATCCGTGAGCGGGGGCACGGTCGAATCGGGATTTTGGGCGTCGAGCCCCGGATTGACCGGCCCGGGATCGCCCCCGCTCGCCCGGGTCTCCTGACCCGCGGCGCGGAGGGCCGGCGCGATTCCGACCGCCGCGAGCGCGGCTGGCCAAAATTGCAGGAAAGAACGCCGCGTGAATCTATCCTGCCTGGCTGGGGGTTCATCCGGATCCATGCCGGAATCTGATATGAAGTTTTTCCGGGGAAGGGAAGCGCCGTCGCGACCCAAACCAGGATCTTATCGAGCGTGATCGGCCGGTCGCGCGTCGCATGGTTCCTGGCGGAAGACCGCAAAGGAGCCAAGAAACATCCTTGCATATTCGAAGTCGGACCTCGAATATTCAAGGACGATGAAAGCGCTAATCAAGCGGACAGAACTTGGCGCAACCTTGCGAAGCGCCTTGGCGAAGAATCCGGTGGTCGCGCTGCTGGGTCCGCGCCAGTGTGGCAAATCGACTCTGGCCCGGCAGATTGCCGGGCAATCCCGCTCGGTCTCCTACCTCGATCTGGAAAACCCCTCCGATCTGGCGGTTTTAGCCGAGCCCATGAGCGCGCTGGCCCGATTCAAGGGCCTGGTGGTCCTCGATGAGATCCAGCGCCGTCCGGAGCTTTTCCCAGTGCTGCGCGTCCTGGCCGATCGCCGGCCCCTCCCGGCGCGCTTCCTGGTCCTCGGGAGCGCCTCGCCGGAATTGCTGCGTCAGTCTTCCGAGACGCTGGCCGGCCGCATCGCGTTTGTGGAAATGGCCGGATTTACGCTCGTGGAAATCAGCCCGGAACCCCCCGACCGGCGCTGGCTGCGGGGCGGCTTTCCGCGCTCCTATCTGGCGTCCTCCGACGCGCAAAGCTTTGCCTGGCGGCAGGATTTCATCCGCACGTTTGTCGAAAGGGACCTGGCCCAATTCGGCTTTACCCTGCCGGCCACGGCGATGCGAAGGTTTTGGACCATGCTGGCCCATTATCATGGTCAAACCTGGAACGCCTCTGAACTGGGCCGTTCCTTGGGGGTCAGCGATCATACGACTCGCACTTATCTCGATGTCCTGACGGGGGCTCTCGTGGTGCGGCAATTGATGCCGTGGTTTGAAAATGTCGGCAAACGCCAGACCAAGGCGCCCAAAATCTTTATTCGCGACAGCGGCCTTTTTCACGCCCTGATGGATTTGAGCGGTGAGCGGGCCGTCCTCGCCCACCCAAAACTGGGGGCATCCTGGGAAGGCTTTGCCGTGGAGGAGGTGATTGCCCGGTTTCCCACGCGGGACACCTATTTCTGGGGGACCTATGCTGGCGCGGAACTCGATCTCCTGCTGATGCGGAGCGGGCGCCGGATCGGGTTCGAATTCAAGTTCAGCGACACCCCTGCCATCACCAAATCCATGCATATCGCGCTGGCCGACCTCAAGCTCGACCACCTCTGGGTCGTGCATCCCGGCCGCCATCGGCACCGGCTCTCGGACCGCATTGAGGCGATTGGTCTGGCCGAACTTGTGACGAGCAAAGAACAGTTTGCGTGAGCGACACCGGAACTGCACCCACGGATTCGCGCCGACGCTGGCTGGCGGCCGCCGCTCTCGTCGGAATCACGCTGCTCGTCTACCTGCCGTCGCTGCAGGGCGGATTCATCTGGGACGACGACAACTTCCTGACGCTGAACCCGCTGATCAAGGCATCGGACGGACTGTACCGGTTCTGGTTCACGACCCAGGCGACGGACTATTGGCCGGTGACTTCGAGCACGCTCTGGCTCGAATGGCGGCTCTGGGGCCCGCACCCCGCGGGCTATCATGCCACGAATCTCACGCTGCATGTGGCCGAGGTGCTCCTGCTCTGGACCATTCTGCGGCGCCTGCGGCTTCCCGGCGCCACCCTGGCGGCGCTCCTGTTTGCCGTTCACCCGGCGAATGTGGAATCGGTGGCCTGGATAGCCCAGCGCAAGAATCTGGTGGCGATGCTGTTTTATTTGCTGTCGGTCCTTTGGTTCCTGCGGACAGGTTGGTATAACAAGGGGTCGGGCCCCGCGTCCCAGGAGGTAGGGCGCTTTGGCCCAAAGCGCCGAAGCGGGTTGGGGACAACCCGCGCTACCTCGGATGGGTGGCCTGAACCCTTCTACTGGCTGAGCTTGTTGGCTTTCTCCCTGGCGATGCTGAGCAAAGGTTCGGTGGCGCCGCTGCCGGTGGTGCTGCTGGGGCTGATCGCTTGGCGGCGCCGGCTCGTCCTGCGAGACGGCATCCGGGTCGCGCCATTTTTTGCGGTGGCCGCCGCGCTGGCGGCGGTGAATGTGTGGTTTCAAACCCACGGCTCCGGCATTGCGATCCGTAGCGTGAGCGGCATCGACCGGCTGCTCGGCGCCGGCGCCATCGTGTGGTTTTACCTCGGGAAGGCGCTGTGGCCGATCCATCTGATCTTCATCTATCCCCAGTGGCACATTTCGGCCGGCGCCGGCGTCTGGTGGGTCCCGCTAGCGGCTGCCTTGGGAATGACTTGGCTCCTTTGGCGAAAAAGCCGCGCCGCGTTTTTCGCGTGGGCTTATTTCTGCGTCATGCTGGTTCCGGTGATGGGTTTTGCGGACATCGCCTTCATGGAGTATGCGCCGGTGGCGAACCATTACGCGCACCTGGCGATCATCGGCGTCGTCGGCCTGGCGGCATCGGCCTGGAGCCGGTGGCGCCGGAGCAGCCGGGCGCCCGCGCTGGGCGCGGCGGCGATCGTGGTCTGCGCCCTTGGCTGCCTGACGTGGCGGCAGAATCGGATCTATCAAAATGTGGAGAGGCTCTATCGGACGACGCTCGAGCAGAACCCCGGCGCCTGGGTGGCGCACGGCAACCTCGGCGGCCTGCTGGCCGGGACCGGACGGCTGCAGGAGGCCATCCCGCATTTCGTCGAGGCGCTGCGGCTCAAGCCGGATTACCCTCAGGCCCGCGTCAGCCTCGGCAGCGCGCTGGCGAGCCAGGGCCGCCTGGGTGAAGCACGGGCGCAGTTCGAGGAGGCCCTCCGTCTTCGGCCCGATTTTGCCGACGGCCACTACAACCTGGCCCTTGTCCTCGGGGCGACGGGACATCGCGACGAGGCGGTCGCGCAATTCGAGGAGGCCCTGCGCCTGCGCCCCAATTTTGCCGAGGCCCACAACAACCTGGGCATCGCCCTGGCCCAATCGGGCCGCGTGCCCGACGCCATCTCCCATTTCGAGGCGGCGCTGAAAATTAATCCGGACTATGCCGAGGCTCGGGCCAACCTCCAGATCGCCCAACGGATGGCTGCGCCTCCCCGAAATCCATGATGGCCGCTCGCGCGGAGCCCTCAATTGAACTTTGACTCGGTCTCCGGATCGGACGGCGGCTGAAGATTGATCAGCGTCGGACTGTCGCGGTCGCAGGTCAGGGTCCGGCTGGCGGCGTCGTATTTGAGCTCCGTGACCTGAATCGAGCTGCGGCGCGCGTTGTTCTCGACCGCGGACGAGCGGACGGAATCCGGATGGGTGAAATAGAAGAGATAGGCGCGGTCGTTCGAAATTATGATCTCGGGGTGGTGGCCGACCGCCTGGTCGTCCGGCCCGGATCCGGGCTTCTGCAGCAGCGTGCCCACGCGCGACCAATCCAGCGCGTCCTCGGAGCGATAGAGCGCGAGCCCGTTCGGGCGGCTGGTGATGTCGCGCATCAGCCAGTAGTGCCCCTTCCAGTGGAAGGGCAGCGGCGCTTCGCCGCCGCGGTCGGACAGGCCGGCGCTCTTGCCGCGGTCGGTCCAGTGGTAGAGGTCCGGGCTGTCGGCGAAATGGCACGCGGAGCCGTCCGCCTCGTCCTTATACCAGAGGCGCCAGGTGCCATCCGGCAGGTGCAGGACGCCCGCGTCGATGTCCTTGTGGTGTTCGAGCGGAAGCGTGGATTGATAGTCCCAACTCACCAAATCCACGCTCGTGAGGTGGAGGATATCGCGCGGATGGTTCCAGCCGTCGGCAAACGTGCCGGGCACGTAAACCACGTACATGTGGTAAAGCCCTTCGTGCTCGACGATGGCGGGCGCCCAATAGGTCTTGTCGGCGACGGCTGCCGGGTAATTGATCCGGGCCTGGCCGAGGTACAGCCAGGTGGCGCCGCCGTCCGAGGAGGTCGCGATCCCGATGGGCGTGCCGTGGACCCAGGCGACGCCATTCAGGCCGGGCACGTTGGCGCGGCGGACGGTGTAGAGCATGTACCACTTCCGCTCCTTCCCGTTCCAGATGATGGTGGGGTCGGCCGCGCCGTCGTAGACCGGATCGCGGAAGAGCGGCTTTGCGGCGACCCGGTCCGTGGGCGGAGCGGGAACGTCCGCCCGGACGGGAGGTGACACCAGGGTGCTGCCCGCGAGCAGGGCGGCCAGGGCGCGGGCGGAATATCTCATGAAGAATGCGTCATAGCTGGCTCCGGGCGATCTCGGCGCCGAGGTAGTCGGGCGAATTCGCGAGCGCGGCGTCGAATTCCCGGCGAGCCTGGTCCTTCTTGCCGAGGCCGGCATAACCCAGGCCCTGCAGGTAATGGGCGGTGGCCGCGCGCAGGCGCGCAGGCTGGGGCCGGCCGGGAACGATTGAGCTCGCGCCGTCTTCGGCCAGCGCCGCCGTTCCGGAGGCGACCAGGGCGCGGAAGGCCTTTTCCGCCTCGTCGCCGCGGGCCAGCTTCTGCCGGGAGCAGGCCTGGTAAAAGAGCTGGGCGCTTCGCGTGGAAAGGGGATTGCCGAGCCCGGCGCCGCCGCCCCGGCCGGAAACCTCTCCCAGGTTTACTCCCGTGGCCGTTTCCCAGGCGGCGCCGGCCTCGCGGCCCTCGCCGAGCGCGGCGTAGGCGCAGCCGATCCAATAATAGACCTCGGCCACGCGCGCGGGACCGCGCGGCTCCGCGCGCAGGTTTTCCGGCGGAGCGAGCGCCTCCCGGAAATCGGCCAGGGCTTCGCCGGGCCGTTTCGCGGCCAGCCGCTGCAGCCCGTGGACGAGGTGGGCGTCGAGCCAGGCGTCGCCGGTGTTGAAACGCGTGCCGCCCTCCCAGATGCTGAAGGTGCGGCCCTGGAGCAGCGCGATGGCCTCGTCGGCCTTGCCGGCAAAGGTCTTGAGGGCGATCAGGCTGGCCAGGCCTTCGTCCTTTTTGGCCACCGCGGCTTGATGGCCCTCGAGCAGCGCCAGCCTTTTTTCCACCGGGACGCCGGCTGCCTGATAAAGCTGGTCGAGTTCGGCGAAGTGTTCCGGATAGGCGTCGCTGAGGGCCACCGCTTTTTCCAGGCAGGCGATGGCCTGCGCCTGCGAGGCCGCATCGTCCCTATGTGAATAAAACTGCGCCAGATTGCGCCAGGTCATCGGAAATTTCGGATCGAGCGCCGCTGATTTTTCCCACAGGGCCACGGCCTCGTCGGGCTGCCAGTCAAAGAGGAGGTTGCCGAGGTAATAGGGTGCGCGGGCGTCCTGCGGGTTGGCCGCCATCGCGCTGCGCAGGACGGGAATGACCTCGGCCTGGAACGGAAAGACATATTCGGGAGACTGCCGCGCCGCCTGACGGCGGAATCCGGCAGCTCCCTCGGCGTCGCCGAGCCTCTCGGCAAAATCCCCCAGGTAATAGTAGACGATGGGCGAGATCTTGGCGCGATCCGGCGCGCGGGCGACAGCCTCGGCCAGCACCGCCCTGCCATCCTGCCGGAGGCCGGCCTCGGCGTACTCGGCCCCGAGTTCCTGCGCGTCGTCGGTGAAGCGGTCCAGGGAGCCGAAAAGCGGCTGGGCCGTCGCGGGGCTGGGCGCGGCCAGCCAATTCTCGGCCATCAGCCGGGCATCCAGGGGATCGGTCTTCTGTGCGGCAAAAGCGAGGAGGGCGGGCACTTCCCCGCTCCGGCCCAGGTGGCGCAGGACCGAGGCCTTGAGGCCGTAGGCGCGCACGTTCAGCGCATTGGCGTCGAGGGAGCGGTCGACGAAATCCAGCGCGGCGGGAAAGTCGCCCCGGGCCGAGGCGATTTCGGCCAGGAAAAAATAGGCCGGAGACTTCCACTCCTGGCTCCACGCGGCCTTGTAAAAGGCATCGAAGGCCCGGTCGTCCTTGCCCTGGGCCTTGAGGGCGACGCCGAGGTAATACAACGGCTCGGCATCCTTCGGAGTGGTGTAGTTGAACGTCAGCCGCTCCAGCGCCTTGGCGAAATGCCGTTCGGCCGCGGCAAAGCGGGCGTTGCGCAGATCGAGCAGCCCCAGACCGGTGTTGGCGTCGACCGCGCCGGGATCGCGGCGCAGCGCTTCCTCCCAGTAGGGATCGGCCTTGGCCATGGGATCGTGGAATTGGTCGATCCGCTGGCCGTCGAGAAACAATTCCTCCTCGTTGGCGACGTCCGGCGGCGCGGGCGGGCGGGTGACCGCGACCGGCATGGGCTGCGGCGTCAGACGGACGGGGGAGTACGCGACGAGTTCGCGCCCATCGGTGGAAAGCGAGGCGCGCAGGTCGTGCGCCTCGACGCCCGCCGGCAGGCGCACCTCCGCGCGGAACGGCCGGCCAGGGTTGATGGCGGCGGACTGGCTCAGGAGAATGCGGTCGCCCGCCTTTACCTGGACGGTCGCCTGCGGGAAATCCCGGGTGGCATAGAACCCAACCTTGGCCACGCCGTCCGCGACCTCGAGATTCACCGCGGCGTCGAGATTCGCATTTTTGACCCCCCCGATGTCCCGGAAGGGGTACCAGTGCATCGCAAAGGACCGTTCCTCGAAGGGCTGCAGCCAGGAGTAGTCCGGCTGGTTGTCCGAGTAGGCGCCGACCATCAGCTCGACATAGGGGCCGTCCGTGTCGGTGAGGATCGAGTCCCACATGCGGCCCCGCGGGCCGTTGCCCCAGGTCCAGAATTTCTTCCCGGGCACGATGTGATGATCGGCCACGCTCATGGTGCCGGCCTCCCGTCCATGGTCGTAGCCGGCGAAGAAGTCATCCTGGTAGTTCCAGGCAAACATGGAGTTCGCGCTGAAATGGTTCTTGTACCAGCTCACATCGACCCCGGCCGTGAAATCGGCGCCGTTGAAGCGGGCATGGGCGATCGGCCAGTCGGAGAACTCCCGCTTGAAATGATAGGCCACATGCTGCGTGGCGGGCGGGAAGATGATCTGGTAGTCCGGATTGGCGTTCACCGCCACGTTGGCGAAGCAGAGCATCGTGTTCTCCAGGGGGGTTCGATTGACGATGCGGACGGAGCAGTCGAGGACGGAGCTGCCCGGATGCAGGGTGTAGCCGACCGCCCAGCGCATGCGCTGCCGCGGCTCCAGTTCGCCCACCCAGACCGTCTTGCTGCCGTCCGGGCCGGACTCGACGCTCCACTGCACGGGCAGGAACGTGCTGGCGCGGTGGTGGTGCGGGATATTCCACTCGATGCCGCCGGAAATCCACGCCCCGATCAGGCCGATGAGCGCGGGCTTGATGACGTGCTGGTGGTAGACGAAGTCGTAGTGGTTCGTCTTATCGACGGCGGAGAAGAGCTTGCCGCCGATTTCCGGCAGGATGCCGACCTTCACATATTCATTCTCCAGATAGATGAGGTGATAGGTCTGCTCGCCCTTCTGATTGGTGAGATTGTCGTAGAGGGGATAGGGATAGATCCGCCCCTCGGCGCCCTGGGACTGGCGTCCGAAATAAAACATCGGATCGGGATCGGGCGGCCCCGAGAGATAGGTCGGGATCATCTCATCGGTTTCCGTGAGCACGACGGGCGAAGCCGCCGGGGCGAGGGAGGTGGCGAAGGAAGCCGCGGCCGCGGCGGCGAAGAACGCTGAGCGACGCAGGTGCATGGCGAATTGGGGTTGGGGGCGCCCAATCAGGCGCAAAATGCGCCGGGAGTCGAGCGAGCAGGACGCGGTCCGTCCGACTTCGGCTTGGAAATGACCGCGGTGTCCGCCAGCATGCCCGCGAAGCATGACCCCGGGCCGAAAGCTCTTCCTCTCGCTGGCGATGGTTCTGGCCGCCGGCTGGATCTACTGGCCGGTGCGGCACGGCGCCTGGATCTGGGACGACAAGACCGAAGTGCCCAAGATCGCCGCGCTGGCCGGCGCGGCGGGGCTCGGGCAGATCTGGACCGCACCCGTGACCGGGGATTATTATCCGGTGAAGACGACGGTGGAGTGGCTGCAGTGGCGATGGTGGGGCGACGACACCCTCGGCTATCATCTGACCAATGTCGGCCTGCACGTCTGCGGCGGGCTGCTCCTCTGGTGGCTGCTGAGAATGCTGGGCATGCGCTGCGCCAGATTTGGCGGACTGCTCTTCATCGTCCATCCCCTCGCCGTGGAATCCGTCGCCTGGATCGACGAGATCAAGAACGTCCTCTCCCTCCCTTTGCTCCTCCTGGCGATGATCGCCTATGTGAAATTCGACGAGAAGGGGTCAGGTCCCAAAAACTTAAATTTCCCGGCGAAATTTAAGTTTTTGGGACCTGACCCCTTCTATTGGCTCAGTCTGCTTTGCTTCCTGCTCGCCATGTTGAGCAAAAGCTCCGTGGTCATGTTTCCGTTGGTCCTCCTGCTCTACGCCTGGTGGAGGCGCGGGTCGATTCGCGCGGCCGACCTGCGCGCCGCCGCGCCGTTTTTTGCGATCTCGCTCATCCTCGGACTGATGGCGATCCGCTTCCAGGCGGAGTATGGGCTGGCGGGTGCCGCCATCGCCCTGGGCGGATGGCCCACGCGAATCGTCCGGGCAGGCACGGTGGCCACATTCTATTTTTCCAAGTGCGTTTTTCCCACTGGCCTGATGCCCATCTATCCGCGGTGGTCGGTTGGGGCCGGTTCGCTACCGGCGTTTCTGCTTTTGTTGGCGCTCGGCGCGGCGGGAGTCTGGTCTTGGATCCGGCGGCGGACCTGGGGACGCCACGTACTCTTCGGTTTGGGCTGGTTCTTTCTGAATCTGCTGCCGGTGCTGGGGCTGATCCCGATATCCCATATGCGCTTCACTTGGGCGATGGACCACTTGGCCTATCTGCCGCTCGCGGGGCTGGCCGGGCTGGCGGCGGCCGGACTGGGAGCGCTGGACGGCCGCTGGGCGCTGCCCAAGCCCGCATTGCGCTGGACGGCCCTGGGCGGAGCGGCGGCCATCTGCGCTCTCCTGGCCGTCGCCAGCCGCCGTTATACCGCGGTCTTTCGCAGCGATGAGGATCTTTGGACATACGAGCTGGGGCACAATCCGTCAGCCTGGCTGGCCCACAACAATCTCGGCGAAGCCCTTTTCGATAGGGGCGCGGTCCCCCAGGCCATCGCGCAATACCGGGAGGCAATCCTACTCGCGCCCGACTTTGTCTACACCCACCTCAATCTCGCCGGTGCGCTGGCCACGCTGGGCCAGTGGCCGGAGGCGATCGCCGAGGGGCGCGCCGCCGTGCGGCTGAAGCCCGACTGGGCCGGAACCAACAAAAATCTGGCCGACACGCTGTCCCGGGCCGGACGCCCCACGGAGGCGATTCTGGCTTACCAACGGGCGCTGCAAATCAAACCCGATTATCCGCAGGCCGAAAACGGCCTGGGCTCGGCGCTCTTCCGCGCCGGCGATGTCGCGGGCGCGCTGGTTCACTTTGAGGCCGCGGTGCGGCTCAAGCCCGACTATGCGGAGGCCCACAACAATCTGGGCGTGATCTTGGCCGGGTCAGGACGCGTTCCGGAAGCCATCGCCCATTTCGAGGCCGCGATCCGGGCCAAGCCGAACTACGCCGAGGCCCGCGCCAATCTGGCGGCGGCCCGGCGGCGACCCTAGATTTTTGCGGGCCCACGACAGGGTATAATGCCCTGTTGCCGCCCTGAGCCGGTGCAAATTGCAACGGGTGACGTGCGGACGAACGGTGGGTGAAGACCGTAGGCGAAAGTGCAACTCCATGGTCCCGCAACCCATAAGGGAGACCCGGCGTTCCGTGGCCCCGTTTAAGCTCAATGGGGCTTCGGAAACACAACACTCAAAAAATTAGCTCTCTCTTTCACATGATCATTCAAAGCATAATTCTCGGGTTGATGGCGTCCTTCGTCGCGTGGGATAGCGATTTCCGTCTCGGCGCATCTGCATACGAATCGAGATTACTGAATCGGTCGGTCGGTCCTTGAGAAACCTCTCGCTGGAAGCCCTTTCCGGTGGACCCGACATCGGGCGGCCCGCCTAGGCCCGTTGGGCTTCGGCGGGTGCCTTTCGGATTGCGAAAGGCAATGCCCGGGACAGGACTTGAACCTGCACGTCTTGCGACACCAGATCCTAAGTCTGGCGTGTCTGCCAATTCCACCACCCGGGCGTGAAAGGAAATCCCCCGCCACCTTGGGGGAGGGGAGCTCAGGGCGCAACCGATTTGCGGCGTCGAACCCGCGGCGGGACCCGGGTCTCGGCCGGCGGAGGGCCCTCGGCGAGCAGGCTCGGGCCATCCACCCAGCGCGCGGGAATCATCGTGGTCGTCGGCCATTCGGGCACGCCGCGCTCGTTGCGCTGCAGTTGGGCCACGAGCGATTCGACGGCGCGGGCCCCCAGCACGTGCGGCTGCAGATCGAGCCCGGCGCAGGGGCGCGTCTTCATCACCAGGTTGAGGCTGACGAAGCCGTGCGTTGCGGGAATATGCGCGCCGCATCCCTCCATCCAGTCGATGACCTCGGTATTGTGGCTGAGGACGACATCGGGGCGCTCCCGCCGAAACCAGCGTACGAATTCACCCTGCTCGAGGGCCGCCGACATCAGCGGCGGGACCGGTTCGATGGCCGGATGGCTTTCCTGGAAGGCGCGGAACGCGCCCGACCAGCGGTACTGGAGGCGCTCGTCGTTGTGTCGGTGGAGGACGAGGCCGGGCCTGCTGTACCCGCGCGCGGCGAGCCGCGCTAGGGCGGCCATCATGGCGCGGTGGTGGTCCGAACAGACGGAGTGGAGGGCGGGACGCTCTATAATGTAGTCCGTGTAGACCCCGGCGTAGCGCTTCCAATCCAGCTGGGACAGATCGGGCTCATACCAGGCGGGCAGCAGCAGGACGCCGTGGATGCCGCGCGACTGCAGCACCGAATCGAGCCGGGGCACCGACAAGCCGCCGTCCCGGCCCATGACGAAGTTCTCGACCTTGAAGCCCAGTTCGTCGCCGCGGGAGGCCGCGCCGACCACCAGTTCGTGGTGGAAGCGCGCCGCCGTGGTCGGCCGGTCGGGCTCGTCCAGGTTGATCGCGGCGATGACACCGCGAAACGTGGCGCCGCGCGAACGCCGCAGCTCCGACATGAGCGCGGCCGCGAGCGGATTGCGCTGATAGCCCGCCGCGCGGGCCGCCTCTTGCACGCGCTGCACCGTCCGCGAGTCGACGCGCGGGGCGCCGCGCAGAGCGTCCGATACGGTCGTGCGGGAGAGCCCAAGTTCGCGGGCAAGAGAGCGTACGGTGGGGGCTGAGCTCGGCATCTCTGACTGTCCGGGATACCGAGCTTGGCTGTAAGTTCAAGCTGCAGTTTTGAGACGCGTTCAATATCTGACTGTCAATCGGACTGTCCACATTAGATTCCCATTGCAAGGTGGGCGGGGGTCTTTCTTCTAACGCCCATTAACTGATAGCAGTGCCTGCGTCGCGCCCTGCGGCGTCGGGTTTGACCTAACACCCCCCCCCTGACCCCTCCCCCTATGAAGATAGCTCGTGCGTCTATCGGTACAAATGCCGCGACCGCTCTTTCAGCGATTGCGTTCCTGATGGCTGCCGCTCTCCCCACGCTTGGGCGTGCGCAGACAGCCACCACCACCACCACTACGGACACGACGACCACGACGACCGCGGTGCCCACACCGGCCGAAGTGACGACTCCGGGTGCGGCGGCGACCCCGGCGGGCTCGGAGACGGTGAAGCTCAGCCCCTTCGAGGTCCAGGCGTCGGCGCATGATCAGGGCTACTACACGGCGAACACGAACTCCGGCACGCGTCTCAATTCCAGCCTCCTCGATCTGGGCGCCTCGATCACGGTCATCAGCAAGCAGCAGCTGCAGGACACCTCCTCGATCGATTTGAACGACATGTTCCTTTACGAGGCCAGCACGGAGGGCACGGAGAACTACACTTCACTGGGCAGCTTCGGCAAGGGCACGGGCATCGGCGACAACATCCAGAGCTCGCCGCAGACCGCCAACCGCATCCGCGGTCTGGCTCCGGCCGACGTCTCCCGCGACTTCTTCATCACCAACCCCGCGATCCAGACCGACGTCTACAACCTTGATTCGGTGACGATCAGCCGCGGCCCGAATTCGTCCCTCTTCGGCATCGGCAGCCCCGCCGGTATCGTCAACGAGTCGATCCAGAAGGCCCAGCTGAATCAGGATACCAATCAGGTCTCGGCGCGCTACGGCAGCTATGGCGACCTGCGGACGTCCATCAACTTCAACCGCGCTCTGGTTCCCGACAAATTGGCGATCGATGTCGCCGGCCTTTACTCCAACAAGCATCCGACCGGCCAGGAGCCCGAGTACGACATCCAGCGCCGCGAGTTTGCTGCGATGACCATCAAGCCGCTGCCGAACACCACGGTCCGGGCCAACATCGAATACTACGACAATCCCAACCAGCGCCCCAACAGCATCACCCCGACGGACGAGGTCACGCCCTGGATCAACGCGGGCCGCCCGCTATGGGATCCGATCACCTACACGGCGACGGTCAACGGCGTCACAACGGCCCCCATCACGAACAACTTGCTGGTGCCGCAGGGCCTGGGCAACGGCCTGGGTAATGCCAGTGTCGGCGTGCCCCAATTCTACATCGTCCACGGCCAGGTGCAGCTCTGGGAGCAGGCGGAACTTGGCACCAATTTCGCCGCGCCGGGCACCCCCACCAATGCGGTGGGTGTCGTCAACGGCACGGGCGTCAATGCGGTCACCAACATCTGGGGACCCATCGGCTATGAGCGCCTCATGAACACGCAGGGCAACTACGCGAAGTTCGCCTCGTCGGCGCCGGTGGGCCAGGTGACCTATCCCCTTTTCCACGAATCCGGCGTCCAGAGCAAGCAGCTGCTCAACTACGGCGGCATCAACATGCTCTCCCCGAATATCGGTGAGGACAAGGCGCAGATCTACAACGTCGAGATCGAGCAGCAGATCACCAACGACCTCTTCTTGGAGGCCGGCTGGTACCGCGAGCAGTTCACCAGCGCCCAGCACAACTACCTCGGCGGCAACGTCGGCAACGCGCTGGAGGTCGATCCGAACATCCGCCTCCTCAACGGCGCGCCCAATCCTTACCTCAACCGGCCGTACACCATCATGCAGCAGGGCGACGATCTTTATGTCGCGGGCCTAAACGAACAGGAGCGCGTATCGCTGGCGTACCAGCTGGACTTCACGAAGAACGCGAACTGGAGCCATTGGCTGGGCCATCATAATCTTCTGGCCTTCTACCAGCACCGCGAGAACGACACGAACACCGTCCGCTATCGCGAGGAGGTCGTGGACGCCCACTCCTGGAACAGCACGACCGACATCGGCAACAATGCCAGCGGCCCGAGCGGCAGCGACGCCGAGCGGTACTACCTGAGCGACAGTGGAAATGCGGTCAGCTACAGTCCGGCCATGTTCGTGAACTCCACCTTCACCTATCCGGTGACGTGGTACAACACCGCCCTGAACGGCGGCACGTGGACGAACGAGCCGGCGAAGCTCGCTCCCGCCATCTTCGATGCCACCACGGTAAAGAATCAGCAGCAGGTCTGGAGCTATTCCGGCAGCTTGCAGGACTACCTCTTCAACGACGACCTCGTCCTCACCTTCGGCCAGCGCCACGACTACGAGCGCGCCCGCAGCTCGGTCAACCCGACGATCGACCCGGGTACCGGCCTGACGGACTTGGACAATCTGCAATTCTGGAACACGGCCAACGGCTATCCCGGCGGCTGGGTCCTCTCCGGCGGCATCACGCGGCAGGCGGGAGCTGTGCTGCACATCCCCGGCCTGAAGTGGCTGACCATCCACTACAACCAGTCCGAGAACTTCCAGGTGGCGGGGCTGGGCTACGATCAGCTGGGCAACGTCCTCCCGAATCCCAACGGCAACGGCAAGGACTACGGCTTCACCGTTTCCCTCTTTGATCAAAAGCTCGTCGCCGAGGTGAATTGGTACAAGTCGAATGCCCAGAACAGCCGCGAGGGCACCGTCACCTTCGTCGACCGGGCGCTGCGCATCGACGGCAGCATGTTCATCCCCTGGGCGCAGGAAATTGCCACCAACACGCTGGGCGTCGCGGCCACAGCGACCGCGATCAACAACTTCGCGATGACCAATATCGTCCAGTATCCGGGCGGCTTCAACGCCTTCACGGAGGCGACGCAATTCGAGGCGGACACGCAGACCGTGGCGGCCAAGGGCTGGGAAGCCACGATCACCTATAACCCGACGCGGCAATGGAGCATGAAGTTCACCGCGGACGAGGATCAGGCGATCTACAGCGGCGTCTTCCCCCATATCCAGCAGTATCTCGCGGCCCGCCTGCCGGTCTGGACCAAGGCGACCGATCCCGTGCTCGGACCCTTCTGGACCACCGTCAGCGCCGGCAACGTCGGCAACGACGGCGGCGGCTCGCCCCAGCAGTGGCTGGCGGGAACCGTCGATGCGGCCGGCCTGGATGTCCAGCTGGCCCAGCAGAACCACGTCTCACCGGGCCTGTCGAAGTATCACTTCAACTATATCACGAACTACCAGTTCGTCTCCGGCATCGCCAAGGGCTTCGGCGTGGGCACGACCCTGAGCTACCAGACGCCGTTCGAGATTGGATATTACGGCGGGGCGCCCGACCCGAGCGCCCTGGGGGCGGTTGACACCCTGCAGCCGTTCAATCCGATCAACCAAAAGCAACTCATCCACCAGGACGTCTGGATTTCGTACCGCACGAAGCTGCCGTGGCTCGACAACCGCATCCGGATGTCGGTCCAGTTGAACGTGAAGGATATCTGGTCGAACGGCTATCTCCAGACGGTCAACGTGAACCCCGATGGCACTCCCCAGGCGTTCCGCATCGTGCCTCCCCGGCGCTACTACCTGACCACGACGTTCGACTTCTGAGCCGGACGCGTGATCGGCGATCCCGGCCTTGCCGGGGCCGCGACAATTGCAAAAGCTTTCCTGTCCTCGGGCAGGAAAGCTTTTTTTTAACCATCGCGAAATGACCAAGACTCGCGCGCGCGCGCTTGGCGCCGTCCTCCTCCTGGCGGCGCTGGCTTTTATCGCCTATGCGCCGGCCCTGCGCGGCGGATTCGTCTTCGATGACGACAACCTCCTGACCAAAAATCCGCTCATCCAGGCGCCCGACGGCCTCTACCGCCTCTGGTTCACCGCCGAGCCGGTGGACTATTGGCCGGTTACCATGACCTCGTTTTGGGTGGAGTGGCGGCTTTGGGGCGCGGATCCGACCGGCTATCACGTCGTAAATCTGCTGCTGCACATCGCCGCTGCGCTGCTGATCTGGGTGATATTGCGGCGCCTGGGGATTCCGGGCGCCTACTGGGCAGCGCTCCTTTTCGCGGTCCATCCGGTGAACGTGCAGTCGGTCGCCTGGGTCGCGCAGAGGAAGAATACCCTGAGCCTGTTGTTCTTTCTGCTTTCGGTCTGTTCATTTTTGCGGACGAGGTGGCATAACCAGGGGTCGGCCTCAGTGGTTGGGTCTCCGCAGGTAGGGCGCTTTGTCCCGCAGCGCCGAAGCGGGTTGGGGACAACCCGCGCACCCTGGCCTGACCTCTGTTATTGGCTGAGCCTGCTGGCGTTCATCCTGGCCATGCTCAGCAAGGGATCCGTCGCGATCCTGCCCCTCGTGCTCCTGGGGTTGGTCGCCTGGCGCCGCCGGCTCCAGGCGGCGGATTTCCTCATGGCCGTTCCTTTCCTGGCCGTGGCCGTCGTTCTCACCCTGGTGAACATCCAGTTTCAGAACCACGGACTGACGGCGCCCATCCGCACGGCCGGCGTCGCCGAGCGGTTCCTCGATGCGGGCGCGGTGATTTGGTTCTACCTCGGCAAGGCCCTGTGGCCGATCGGGCTGACCTTCATCTATCCGCTCTGGCGGGTGCGGCCCGATAATCCGCTGTGGTGGTTGCCGCTGCTGGGGGCGGTGGGGGTGACGGGGTTGCTTCTGGCCCGGCTTCGTTCGCTGAACGCGAACTACGCCGCGGCGATTTCCGCATCGCCAGGCGATGGCGGAAATCGGAACGCCCGCGACCTGTGGCGCGGCGCCCTTTTTGCCTGGTTGTATTTCTGCGTGGCGCTGATTCCGGTGATGGGGTTTGCCGACATCTACTTCATGAAATACTCACTGGTGGCGGACCACTACGAGTATCTCGCCCTCATTGGCGTGCTGGCGCTGCTGGCGGCGGCCTGGTGGGGCCCGGCCGGGCCGGGAGATCGGCGGCTCAAATTAGCAACGTCCGCCGCGATCGTCGGCCTCCTCACGGCCCTGACTTGGCGGCAGGCTGGGAACTATCGCGATGCCGAGACGCTGTATCGCGCGACGCTGGAGCGAAATCCGAAGTGCTGGCTGGCCGACAACAATCTTGGCATCGTCGAGGTGGACTCCGGCCGGCGCGCGGACGCGCGCACCCATTTCGTCCGGGCGCTGGAGCTCAATCCCGATTATGCCGAGGCGCATTTCAACCTCGGCCTACTGGTGCGCCGGGAACCCGGCGGGACGGCGGCGGCGGCGGCCCATTTCGCCCGCGCTGTCCAGCTCAACCCCCGCTATGCCGATGCCCATTACTATCTGGCCAACAGCCTGGGCGACCTCGGGCGGCCCGCGGACGCCATCGCCCAGTACGAGGAGACGGTGCGGTTGAAACCGAATTTCCCGGAGGCCCAGCTCAACCTGGGCAGCACGCTGGCGAGCTCGGGCCGGTTGGCGGAGGCGCTGCCGCATTTTGAGGAGGCGGTGCGTCTCAACCCCCGATTGGCCCGCGCTCAGCTCAACCTCGCCCTGGCCCTGCGCGAACTGGGACGGCCCCGGGAAGGGCAGTCCCATTACGAGGAGGCGGTGCGCCTCGATCCCGCCTTGGGCCGGTGAGCCCCCGCATTCTGCCAGGGAGTGCTGGACTAGGCCCCGACTGATGACCGAGGATAGGAGTCACCAACATGGCCGTGAGACGCTTTAGCAGCCGGGCCCGGACCCTGCAGTGGATCGATCGGCGCGTGGGCGCCCCGGTCTGCTTCCTTCTGACCCTTTGGCGCCGCGTCGGCGACGGCGCGGGGCGCCTGGCGCCACCCGGGCCGGTGCGCAGCATCCTTTTTCTCAAGCTTGCCGAGCAGGGCTCCACCGTCCTCGCGCACGAGGCGGTGCGGCAGGCCGTGGCGCGGGTGGGGCGGGCCCAGGTCTACTTTCTGGTCTTCGAGGAGAATCGGTTCATCCTGGATCTGCTGGAGCTGATCCCGCCGGAGAACGTGCTGACGGTGCAGACCCGTTCACCCGGCGCGATGGTGGCGAGCGGCTGGCGGCGGTTGCGCGAGATCCGGCGCCGGCGCTTCGATGCCTGCATCGACCTGGAATTCTTCGCCCGTTTTTCGGCGGCCATCTGCTGGCTGACCGGCGCACGCCACCGCGTGGGTTTTTACGTTTATTTCGGGGAGGGGCCCTACCGGGGGAATCTCCTGACCCATCGCGTCCTTTATAACCCGCATTTGCACACCAGCCGGACATTCACCAGCCTCGTGCTGGCCCTCGATGTCCCACCGGAAAAGTTCCCCACCTTTCCCCTCGTGCCGCCGGCGAGCCCGCCGCTGCCGATGGCGGAGTTGTCCGAGACGGAGAGAGGGGAGGTGCGCCGCCTGCTCGGTGAGCTGGGGATGCCGGCCGACGGCCGGCTCGTGCTGCTCAACGCCAACGCCAGCGACCTCCTGCCGCTGCGCAAGTGGGAGGCGGGGAACTACGTCGCCCTGGCCCGGCGGCTGCTCGCGGAATTTCCCGAGATCTGCGTCGGCTTCACCGGCGCCCCGGAGGAGGCGCCGCGCGTGGCCGAGCTCGTCGGCGCGGTGGATTCGCCGCGCTGTCTCTGCCTGGCCGGCCGCACCACGCTGCGGCAGCTGCTCGCGGCCTACGGCTTGGCCGAAGTGCTGGTGACCAACGACAGCGGCCCGGCGCATTTCGCCGCGCTGACCTCCATCGACGTCGTGGCGCTGTTCGGCCCGGAGACGCCGCTGCTGTTCGCCGCGCCCGGATCCCGCACCCATGCCATCTGGGCGGGCTTGGCCTGCAGTCCCTGTGTCAACGCCTTCAACAACCGGCAGACCGCCTGCCGCGACAACGCCTGCATGAAGGCGATCACCGTGGACCAGGTTTTCGATACCGTCTGCCGGGTCTACCGCCAGCGGACGAGGCAGCCTCTGCCGTTGGGCCAAATCCGTGAAGGGTGAACAGCCTGCGCCCGCCTCTGCGGATCGCCGCCCCGGCTGGCTGCCCCTGGCGCTGTTGATCGGACTGACGGCCATCGCCTATCTTCCCTCGCTGGCCAACGGATTCGTCTGGGACGACGACATCTCCCTGACGCAGAATCCGTACATTCGCAGCGGGGCGGGGCTGCGGCAGTTCTGGCTCACCACCCAGACTCCGGATTACTGGCCGGTGACCGCGACGACCCTTTGGGCCGAATGGCGGCTATGGGGGATGAACCCGCTGGGCTACCATGTCACGAACCTGTCCCTTCATATCGCCGAGGCCCTGCTGCTGTGGACGGTCCTGCGGCGCCTGCGCCTCCCCGGCGCCTGGCTGGCGGCGCTGCTCTTCGCGCTGCACCCGGTGAACGTGGAGTCGGTCGCCTGGATCACCCAGCGCAAGAACTTGATGGCGATGCTGTTTTATCTGCTGTCGGTTTTTTGGATACTGCGGACTCGGTGGTATGACGGCGGGGTGGGGACAACCCGCGCTACCTCGGAACCGGAGCCCTTTTACTGGCTGAGCCTTATCGCCTTTGCTCTGGCGATGCTGAGCAAGGGCTCCGTGGCCGTGCTGCCGGTTATTCTCCTGGGCATGATTGCCTGGCGTCGCCGCATCGAGTTGCGTGATCTTATCGGGCTCCTGCCCTTCTTTTTCGTGGCCGGCGGTCTCACGCTGGTGGACGTCTGGTTTCAGGGGCACCACCTGGCCGCGACGGAGACAATCCGAACGGCTGGCGCTGTGGAGCGCCTGCTCGGAGCCGGGGCCGTGGTCGGGTTTTATCTCTACAAGGTGCTGCTGCCGATCCATTTGACCCTCCCTTATCCGCTGTGGCGGATTGAGCCGGGAAGGCTCGTCTGGTGGCTGCCGCTGCTGGCGGCGATGGGGCTGACGGGGCTGCTTTGGTTTGGGGCGCGCCGCCATCCACGGACAGCCCGTCTTCGCTCGCTGGACGCGAGCTACGCCGTGGCAATTTCTGCATCGCGAAGCGATGGCAGAAATTGGTGGCGCGCGGCTCTCTTTGCCTGGGGTTATTTTTGTGTGGCTCTGATTCCGGTGATGGGCTTCACGGACGTGTATTTCATGAAGTTTTCGCTGGTGGCGGATCACTACCAGCACCTGGCGATCATTGGGGTCACGGCTCTGGCGGGAGCGGGGTGGGCGGAATGGCGTTGCCGCGTTCGGGGCTCCGGGCCTCTGGCGCTCGCCGCGCTCATGGCTTGCGTGCTCGGCGGCCTGACCTGGCGGCAATGCCTGAGGTATCGCGACGCGGAGACGTTCTTTGTGGCGGCCGTCCGGGAGGCTCCCGGCTCGGCGATGGCGCAGGGAAACCTGGGCATGATCCTGGGAGGGCAGCAGCGGCTCCCGGAGGCGATGACCCACCTGGAGGAGGCCCTGCGGCTCGATCCGGGCTATGCCGAAGCGCACACCAACCTGGGCGCGCTGCTGGTGGGGCAGGGACGCATCGCGGAAGGGGAGGCGCACTACCGTGCGGCGGTGCGGCTCAAGCCCGATCTTTTCGTGGCCCACCTCAACCTCGGCAGCATTCTGCTGCACCAGGGCCGGTTGGCGGAAGCCAGGAGCGAGCTGCAGGAAGCGGTGCGGCTGAAGCCGTCCTTCGCGGAGGCTCATGGCATGTTGGGTGACGTGTTCCTCCGGCTGGACCGGCTGCCGGAGGCGGTAGGGGAATACGAGGCCGCGTTGCGGCTGAAGCCTGATCTTCCCGCAGTCCGTGCGCAACTGGAGCGCGCAAAGGGGTCGGGCCGCTAGTTGTTAATTTTAGCTGAATCCAAATGGCTTGCTGTGACTTCGGAAAAATTAACAACTAGCGGCCCGACCCCTTTCACGGTGCTCAAGGCGGCATTGATCATCCTGGCCGGGGCCTTTATCTTCGGGCCGACGCTTCGCGGGGGCTGGCTCTGGGACGACAACCAGGAGGTGACGGACAACCCCGTGCTGCCGGATCCGGCGGGATTGGCAAAGATTTGGGCGGGGACCGCGGGAGCCGACTATTTCCCGCTGAAGACGACCGTGCAGTGGTTCGAATGGCGGCTCTGGGGTCCGAATCCCGCCGGGTATCACGCGGTGAGCGTGGCCCTGCATCTGCTGAGCGCTCTCTTGTTTTGGCGGCTGCTCCGGAAGCTCGGCCTCGGTGCGGCCTGGATCGGTGGATTGCTCTTTGTCGTGCACCCCGTCGCCGTGGAATCCGTGGCATGGGCGGCGGAGTTGAAGAACACGCTTTCGCTACCGTTTCTCCTCCTGGCGATGATCGCCTACGTCCAGTTCGATCAGAACGATCAGAAGGGGCCAGGTCCCAAATTCTTAAACTCATCCGATGAATTTAAGAATTTGGGACCTGGCCCCTTCCTCTTTTACTGGCTCAGCCTGCTCTGCTTCCTCCTCGCGATGCTCGCCAAGAGCTCCGTGGTGATGTTTCCTTGCGTGATCCTGCTCCACGCCTGGTGGAAAAGGCGGCGGATCGGGGGACGGGACCTCGCGGCCAGCGCGCCTTTTTTTATCATTTCGCTCATCCTGGGCGCGGTGACGCTCTGGTTCCAACAGCACCGGGCGATGCACACCGAGCCCGTCGTGCTCGGAGGACTTTTCTCGCGGCTGGCCGGCGCCGGCCTGGCGCTCACCTTTTATCTCTGGAAAAGCGTGTGGCCGGCCGGCCTCTCGCCCATCTATCCGCGCTGGCCGGTGGACCCCCAATCGGTGCTGCCATGGCTGCCTTGGCTGGCCGCGGGCGCGGCGGGGGCCTGGCTCTGGTCCGCGCGCTCCGGCTGGGGACGGACGGTGATTTTCGGCCTCGGTTTTTTTTCGCTCAACCTCCTGCCCGTGCTCGGCTTCGTCGCCATCACCTACATGCGCATCACCTGGGTGGCGGACCATTTTGCCTACGTCTCGATCCTGGGGGTTATCGGGCTCGCGGTGGCCGTCGTGGATCGCGCGCACGCCTCATGGCCCGTGGGGACATGGTCCTGCGTCGCCCTGGCAGTCATGGTCCTGACCGTCGAGAGCCGCCGCTACGCGGTGGTCTTTCGGTCGGAGGAATCGCTCTGGACCTACACCCTGCAGCGCAATCCCCGGGCGTGGTCCGCCCATTACAATTTGGCGACGCGCCTCGCCCAGCGCCATGAGCTACCCGAGGCGGTGGAGCATTTCGAGCAGACCCTGCGGCTCAAGCCGGAGTTCACCGACGCGCACTACAATCTTGGAAACACCTATTTCCTGGAGGGAAGGCTGGAGGAAGCCGTCGGCCAATACGCGGAGACCCTGCGCCTCGACCCGGGATATGTGGACGCTCACATCGGCCTTGGGAACATTTTCATGCGCGAGAACCGCCTGCCCGACGCGATCGCCCAATTTGAGGAGGTGCTGCGACGGAAGCCCGGCTTCGCGGAGATCCACGCCAGCCTGGGCGACGCATGGTATCTGGCTGGACGGGTGCCGGAGGCCATCTCCCAATACGAGGAGGCGCTGCGGCTCAAGCCCGGGGATCTCCGCACCCTGTCCCATTTGGAGACGGCGCGGCGGGCGCGGCGGGGGGAGAGTCCGCGATGACGCGACTCCGCCTTCCCGCCGTCCGCGAGGGCGTCGCCGCGCTGGCGGCCCTGGCTGCGCTCGCCCTGCTCTTTTACGCTCCGTCGGTGTTCGGCGGAAAGACGCTGCTCCTGCGCGACCTCTACACGCAGTTTCACGGCCCGCGGTGGTGGTACCGGCAGTCGCTGGAAGCCGGAGAGCTCCCCTACTGGAATCCCTATATCTCCTGCGGCGTTCCCTTTCTGGCCAATCCCCAGAATGGAGTCCTGTATCCGCTGAGCCTGTTTTTTCTGGCGCTTCCCTTTGGGGCGGCCCTGACCGCCTACGTTGCGCTCCACAGCGTGCTCCTGGGCTTCTTTTCCTATCTCCTGGGACGTGGCTTGGGGCTCGCCTTCTGGGGCGCTCTGCTGGGGGGGCTCATCGCGGGCTTTGCCGGACTGCCTCTCAAGCAGGTGGAATTTCTAGAAATGGTCGGCGGGCTGGCCTGGACCCCCTTGGTGCTGCTGGGAGGTTGGAAGTGCCTCGCCGCGCCGGCGCCGCGCTGGGCCGCCCTGCTCGGCGCCGCGCTCGGGCTGCAGCTGCTCGCCGGAAGCCCATATCCGCCGCTCTATTCATGCCTCGGCCTCGGGTGCGCCCTGCTGGCGGCGGGTGGGAACGCGCGGCGGGGTGGCATAACCTATCTGGGCCTCGGCGGCTTGCTCGGTCTGTTGGTCGGGTGCGCCCAATATGTGCCGACCCTCCTTCTCGTGCGCGCTGTTCCCGCCTCGGAAATGGCGGAGATCATGCAACCGCGATTTTCGCTTCGCCTCCGCGACCTCCTGGGGTTTCTCAGCCCGTGGCTGGCCGGATTCCCCAACTGGCAAAAGTGCTTCTATGTCGGCCTCGTCGCCCTGTTCTTCGCCGCCCTGGCCCTCGGGCCGCGCAGCGCCGGGGCGGACGCGGCGCCCGCGCTGCGTTCGAGACGCCCGCTCGGATTCTGTCTCCTGCTCGTCCTGGCAGGATGGATTTTCGCCCAGGGGCACTACTGGGGAATCGATCGGCTGATGGCGGTGCTGCCCCTCATCCGTCGAGCCGCGAAATGGCCGACGATGGGATTATCGCTGACGATCATCGGCCTCGGGCTCCTGGCGGGATTGGGTTTGCAGCGGTGGCTCGAGTTTCGCCGGCCGGTCCGGCTCTCCGGCTGGCTGCGCTGGCTCGGGCCCCTCGGTCTCTTCACGCTGGTGCTCGCGCTCGACGCAGGCCGCGGGGCCCCGGGGCTCGCCTGGATCCGGTCCCATCTGCGCGAACCCATGCTGGTCTTCCGCTCGCCATCGCTGGTCGCCGACCTCCCGCTTGGCCCGGAGGCCGCCCGGCTGGCGCTCATCGGCGGGGCGCTGGCCGCGTTGCTTGCGGCGGGACTGCGCGGCTCCCTGCGCGCTGTCCTGGCACCGGCCGCCTGCCTCCTGGTGACCGCCGAGTTGTACAGCGTGGGTCGAAATCTGAATTTCCAGTCTCCGTCCAACCTCTATGCCGACCCGGCGCCCGCCGATCTGCGCCCGCTCCTGGGCGACCATTACGAAGCCGGATCCTCCCGCGTTCTGGTTCCCAAGTCGTTCGCCGGCTTCAGCGACATCGTGTATGGCGGGAGGGTCCTGGAGGATTTCCGCATCCTGCGCGGATTGTTCAATCAGGATACGGTGATGAACTGGCGGGTGTTCACCACCCAGGGCGGAGGCAGCGTGCAGCTTCCGGACTACGAGTACCGGCTGCAGCCCCTCCTGGACGCGCTGGCGGCCCAGGGTTCGCCGGCGGCCTTTCGCATCCTCGGAGCCTGGAATATCCGGGTGATCCTGAAAGGTGGCCTGGACGCCGCGGGGCTGCATTGCGACTTCCTGCAAAATCGGCTCGTGCTGCCGCGGGCCCGCCTGGTCGAACCTTGCCTGAACGTGCCGACGGCGGCGGACGCGCTCACCGCCATCGGCCAGGGCCAATGGGATCCGGCGACTGTGCTTGTCGCCTGGGACCAACATCTGCCGGATTCTCCCGGAGGCCGCGGCGAGCCGGGCGCGGTCGCGAGCCTGGATTATAATCCGGCGGGAATCCGGGTCTTCTGCGATGTCGCGCGCCCTTGTTTTCTGGTGCTGGCGGAGAATTGGGCCGAAGGCTGGTCGGCGCGGGTGGATGGCGCGCCGGCGCCCGTCTATCGCGTCAATTTTCTGCAGCTATCCGTCCGTCTGGCGCCGGGACGCCATGAAATTGCGTTTCACTACACGGCCCCCGGCGCCCTCTGGGGATTCCTCCTCGCCGGGCTGGGCGCCTGCGGGATAGGATGCTGCGCCATGACCAAGCGGGGAAGATGAAGGTTTCAGCGATTGCATTCTGGCTCGTGGGCGCGGCGGTGGTCGGGATTTTCTTCGTGAGCGTCCGGCTCGACGGATCGGAGTGGGGCGGAACCGATCCGGCGGATCTGTACTACAATCTGCTGGTCCGCGGATTTCGCGCCGGCCAACTCAGTCTGGCCAGGGCGGCTCCCGCCGGCTTGGCCAGTTTGCCCGACCCGTATGATCCCGCCGCCAACGCCCCCTACCGCGCGGCTCCTTTCTTCCTGCAGGATGCCAGCTTCTTCCATGGCAAACTCTACCTTTATTTCGGCATCACGCCGGCCCTGGTGCTCTTCTGGCCGTGGGTCGAATTGACGGGCCATTATCTGCCCCATAAGTATGCGGTGGCGATCTTTTGCAGCGCGGGTTTTCTCATCGGCGCGGGTCTTCTCCGCGCCTGGTGGCGGAGATACTTCGCCGACGGCGAACTGCGCGTGGGGGGCGGGGTGGCGGCGGCCTGTGCGCTGGCGCTGGGTCTCGCGGCCAGCACGCTCCTGATGCTGCAGCGGCCCGGCATCTGCGAGGTGCCGATCAGCTGCGCCTATTGCTTCACGATGGCGGCCCTCGCGGCGCTGTGGTGCGCGGTGCACCGGCCGGAGGCTCGCGGCCGATGGCTCGCGGCCGCGAGTCTCGCCTATGGCCTGGCCGTGGGATCCCGGCCCTCCGCCCTCTTCGGCGCGGCGATCCTTTTTCTCCCGGTGTGGCTTTGCCTCCGGGAGACCGGACGCCCGTCCTGGAGGCTGGTCGGAGCCGCGGTCCTGCCGATGGCCCTATGCGGGCTGGGCCTGATGATCTACAATGCTCTTCGATTTGGCAGCCCGTTCGATTTTGGGCACGCCTACCAGCTCTCGGACATCGGCCGTGCCCCCGGTTTCAAATTCGGCTATATCGCCTACAACCTCCGCCTCTACTTCCTGGCGCCGACCTACTGGAATCGCTTTTTCCCTTTTGCCCAGGGCATCCGGCTCCCCCCGCTTCCCTCCGGCTATTACCCGCCGGAAGGGGTCTTCGGCCTCCTGCCCAATATACCGCTGGTCGCGCTGGCCCTGATGGCGCCCCTGGGCCTGCGCGGCCGCGCCGCGGGGGACCAAATCCGGCTGGGCGGCTTCCTCGCGGCCATCGCCGTCCTCTTCCTCCTCGTTCTCGCTCCGCTGCTCTGCTATTTCGCGGCCTGCGGCCGCTACGAGGCGGAGTTTCTCCCGCCGTTGGTATTGCTGGCCGGGGCGGGAATTCTCGGGTTGGAGCGGTGGGTCGCCTCGCGCTATTCCTGGCGGCCGATTGTCCGGACAGTTTGGCTCGCGTTGCTCGCCTTTTCCGTCGCCTTCAACCTCCTGGCGAGCTGTGGGCGCTACGCCGGTGAGCGCTATGCCGAGGGCCTGCGGCTGGAGGAGGCGGGGCGGTGGCCGGAGGCGGCGGCCAAATTCCAGGACGCCTTGCGCGCCAACCCCGGATTCGCGCAGGCGCATTACCTCCTCGGAAACGCCCTGGATGCCGGCGGCAGGCAGGCGGAAGCGCTGACCGAATATCAGGTCGCGGCCCGTTTGGACCCGGGCGACCCGCAAATGCACAACAATCTCGGCATTGCGCTCGCGCGGCTGCGCCGCCTGCCGGAGGCTGCAAAGGAATTCGAGGCGGCCGTACGGCTTCGGCCGGATTTTGCGGAAGGCCACGCCAACCTCGGCAATGCGTTTCTCCTGCTGGGACGATTGCCGGAGGCCATCGGCCATTATGAAGCGGCGCTGCGACTCACGCCGGCTGACGGCGCGCTTCGCGCCCGGCTGGCCGCCGCACGGCAGGCGCTCGCGAACCAGCGTTAGCCGCCTGCAACGACCATGCGGACCGGGATCAAGATCAAGCCGGAGAGGGCGGGGATCCTTCTTGCAGGGGCGGTGATCGTCCTGGGCGGGCTCGCGGCGTACGCCGGCAGCTTTTCCGGCGCCATGCTCTACGACGACTTCGACTCGATCGTGTACAATCCCGCGGTCCAGCACCTATGGCCGTGGACGGCATCCCCGGGAGTGGCGAAAGGTGGACTGACGGTCAGCGGACGGCCCGTGCTGCAGTTTTCCCTCGCGGTAAACCACGCGCTTGGGGAAAACCGGGTCTGGGGCTACCACGCCGCGAACCTGGCCATCCATCTGCTGGCCGGACTGACCCTGTTTGGGATTTTGCGGAGGACGCTTTCCCGGGTCGCAACCCGGGAAAGCGCCCGCCGGGCCGTCCGCCGAAGCCTTGGCGAAGGAGGAAGCCGTGGCCAAGGAGGGCCGGGCTCCGCGCGTGCGAATGATCCCACGGCATTGGCCTTCGTGATCGCGCTGCTCTGGACGCTCCATCCCCTGCAGACGGAAGCCGTCACGTATATCGTGCAGCGAGCGGAGTCGCTGATGGGCCTGTTTTACCTGCTGACCCTTTATTGCTTCATCAGGGGGGCGGGGGAGCATAAAAGCGCGCAGCCCTCCTTCGCCAAGCCTTCGGCGGGCGAAGAGGCAGCCAGACGTGCATCCTTTTGTTGGTTAGGACTTTCTTGGCTGGCATGCCTCTTCGGCATGGCGACCAAGGAGGTGATGGTCACGGCTCCGCTGATGGTGCTGCTCTATGACCGCACGTTTGTGGGGGGAACTTTTCGTGAGGCATGGCGTCGCCGGCGATGGTTTTACACCGCCCTGGCATCGACCTGGTTGCCCCTGGCCTATCTGGTGGCGAGCCTGGGCGGCAACCGAGGGGGCACGGCTGGCTTCGGAGTCGCGGTCAGCGGGTGGGCCTACGAGCTGACTCAGTTCAAGGCGGTGGCGCGCTACCTCTGGCTTTCCTTCTGGCCGCATCCGCTGGTCTTTGAATACGGGACGTTCTGGGTCCGCGGAGGAGGGGAAGTCCTGCCATATGTGCTGCCGGTTCTGCTCCTGCTCGCTGCGACGGTCTGGGCCCTCCTTCGACCGATCAACGCGGACGGCCACGGGGCAATTTCCGCAGCGCGCGGCGATGGCAGAAATTGGCGGGCGGTCGGCTTTCTCGGGGCTTGGTTCTTTGGCATTTTGGCGCCCACCTCCCTCATGCCCGGGACCATGCAGATGATCGTCGAGCACCGGATGTACCTGCCGCTGGCTGGGGTGATCACCGCGCTGGTGCTCGGGTGGGGCGCGCTGTGCGAGCAGGCGCGGCTCGCCGCCCCGGCCCGTCTCGTCGCCCTGGTCGCGATCGCCATCGCTTTTGGATGCCTGACGGTGCGGCGCAATGAGACCTACCGCAGCGCCGCGGCGCTCTGGGGTGACACGGTGGCGAAGCGCCCGGACAACGCCTTGGCAGTCTATAATCTCGGGGTCGCGCTAAACCAGGCGGGGCGATTTCGCGAGGCCAGCGGGCAATTTGCACGCGCCGTGCAACTCAGGCCGGACTTGGCCGCGGCCCGCTACGATTTGGGATTTGCGCTGTTCCAAATGGGGCGGACGGCCGACGCGGTGGCGTGCTACGAGGAGGGGTTGCGGCTCGAGCCCCGATCGTTCATGGCGCACAATAGCCTGGGCGTTGCGCTGGCGTCGTTGGGCCGGACCGCCGAGGCAACGGCCCAATATGAGGAGGCGTTGCGGCTCGAGCCCGGCTATGCCCGGGCGCATGACAATTTAGGGAACGCTTTGCTGAGGATGAACCGGCTGCCCGAGGCGGTCGCCCAGTACCGGGAGGCCGTTCGGCTGGACCCCTCCTCGGCCGTGGCACACTATAATCTGGCAAATTCGCTGCTGCGCGTGGGACTCCCGGCCGAGGCCGTCGCGCAATTTGAGGCGGTCCTGCGGCTCCGACCAGGCGATCCAGCCGTGCGTGCCTCGCTCAATCTGGCGCGACAGGCGGCGGCGAAGGGGTCGGGCCGTTAGTTGTTAATTTTTCACCGCATCCCAATGTACGCGCCGCCGTGACCGCCGAGAAATTAACAACTAGCGGCCCGACCCCTTCGCTCGCACGGCTTCTTCTTCCGGCTCTGCTGATCCTGGCAGCAGGGCTATGGGTCTATGGCCCGGCGCTGCGCGGCGGCTGGATCTGGGATGATGTGGAGGTGGTGACGCAGAATGCGCTGCTCCGGGATCCGGCGGGCCTGGGCAAGATCTGGGTTGCGCCGGGCGGACCGGACTACTTTCCGCTGACGACGACGGTGCAATGGCTGGAATGGCGGACCTGGGGCGACGATCCGGTGGGATACCACGCCGTGAACCTCGCCCTGCATATCCTAAGCGCGTTTTTATTTTGGCGGCTGCTCGCCCGGCTCGGGCTTCGACAGGCCTGGGTCGGGGGTCTCCTCTTCGCGGTGCATCCGCTGGCGGTCGAATCGGTGGCCTGGATCACGGAGCTGAAGAATACGCTTTCGCTGCCTTTTCTCCTCCTGGCGATGATCGCCTACGTGGACTGCGAAAAAATGGGGTCTGGTGGCTAAAATTGCTTTCCGCCGGCCGGCGGAAAGCAATTTTCGCAACCTGACCCCTTCTATTTGCTCAGTCTGTTCTGGTTCCTGCTCGCGATGCTCAGCAAGACCTCCGTCGTGATGTTCCCGTGCACGATCCTCCTCTATGCCTGGTGGCGGCGGGGAAGGATCGTCCGGCGGGACCTCCGGGACAGTGCCCCCTTCTTCGCCGTCTCCCTCGGCCTCGGTCTCGTCACCCTCTGGTTTCAGCTCCACCGGGCCATCGCCGCCGGACATGAGTTCGCGGGAGGCCCCCTCACGCGCCTGATCGCCGCGGGTCTGGCGCTGGCCTTTTACCTGGGCAAGAGCCTTTGGCCGACCGGGCTGCTGCCCATCTATCCCCGTTGGGAGATCGATCCGTCCGCGCCCCTCGAATACGCGCCCTGGTTCGCGGTGGCGGCCCTATTTTGCTGGCTTTGGACCCGCCGCACGACTTGGGGGCGGCACGCCCTTTTCGGGCTGGGCTTTTTCGTCCTGAATCTTCTGCCGGTGCTCGGATTTGCCGGGATGGCTTATCTGCGCATGTCCCGGGTGGCCGATCATTTCGCCTACCTGCCGTTGCTCGGCGTCATCGGATTGGCGGTGGCCGCCGTCGGCCGCCTGCCCGCCTCAGTGCGCTGGGCGGCCTTGGCCGCGGCGGTCGCCGCGCTGGCATGGCAGGGCCGCTCCTATGCGATGATTTTCCACGACGAGGAAACGCTCTGGACCTACACGGTTGGGCACAATCCCCGGGCCTGGGCGGCTCAGGGCAATCTCGGGTACGCGCTCTTTCGAGCCGGGCATGTCCCGGAGGCGATCGAGCGCTACCGGGAGGCGTTGCGCCTCGAGCCCGATTATGCCGAAGCCCACTATAACCTCGGCACTGCCCTGCTACGGACGAACCAGGTGGCGGCGGCGATCGCGGAATACGAGGCGGCGCTGCGGCTCCAGCCGGCTTCCGCCGAAATGCACAACAACTTGGCCACGGCGCTGGCCGAATCCGGCCGGATGCCCGAGGCCATCGCGCATCTCGAGGAGGCGGTCCGGCTCGATCCGGATTATGCCGACGCGCATCACAACCTGGGCAACGCCTACCTGCTGTCCCGCCGGATGCCTGAAGCGATCCGGGAATACGGGGAAGCCCTGCGGTTGCGCCCGGACGACGCCCCCGCGAGAGCCGCACTGGAGATGGCGCAAAAGGGGTCAGGCCGCTAGACCCCTTCCTCGGAAAAACACTTGAGTCTCAGCTGGACGGCACCAATACCGTCCGTCCCGTAGGCGCGCCGCGCGCCGATCAGCTTTGAATATGGAGACGTTTTTTTCCTCCCGCCGAGCCGGCCTTTGGGCCGGAGTGATCCTCTCGCTTGCGGCCCTGTTGGCGTACCAGAACACCTTCGGTGCTCCCTTTGTCCTGGATGACAAGCGGGCGATCGAGGAAAATCCGACGATCCGGCATCTCGCGAGCGCGCTGACTCCGCCTCCCGGGGCCCTGACCGTGAGCGGACGGCCGGTGCTCAACCTGACGTTGGCCATGAACTATTGGGTGAGCGGGGGGAAGGTGTGGAGCTACCACGCGGTGAATCTTCTGATCCATGTCCTGGCGGGACTGACGCTGTTCGGCATCGTCCGGCGGACGCTGGCCCGAACCGCGGCCCAGCCCGTCGATTCGACGCGGTGCGGATACGATACTGCATGGCCAGCCTTGGCGGTGGCGTTGCTCTGGACCGTCCATCCGCTGCAAACGGAATCGGTGACGTACATCGTCGAACGCGCCGAATCGCTGATGGGATTGTTTTATCTGCTGACGCTTTATTGCTTCATCAGGGGGGCGGAGGAGAATGAAAGCGGGCAGCCCGCCTTCGCCAAGGCTTCGGCGGGCGAAAAGGCAGCCAGACGCGTATCCTTTTTTTGGTTCGGACTTTCTTGGCTGGCATGCCTTTTCGGCATGGGGACGAAGGAGGTCATGGTCTCCGCTCCGCTGATCGTGCTCCTTTACGATCGCGCGTTCATCAGCGGGAGTTGGGGCGAGGCGTGGCGGCGGCGCCGGCATCTGTACATGGGCTTGGCCGGGACATGGATTCTTTTGGCCTGCCTGGTGATCTCGAACGGCGATCATGCGGGGACGGCCGGATTCAACCTGCCCGCCGGGGCCGGGGCCTATTGGCTCACGCAGTTTCCGGCGGTGGCGCGGTACCTCGGATTGTCGGCGTGGCCGCATCCCCTGACCTTCGACTATGGAACCCAGTGGGTGCGAAGCTGGCCGACGGTGGCGCCGGCCGCGTTGCTCGTCGGATCGCTGGTGGCGGGCACGGCCGCCGCGTTATGGCGCAACTCGGCGCTCGGGTTCCTGGGGGCGTGGTTCTTCGCGATCCTCGCGCCAACCTCGCTCGTGCCGGGGGCTGTGCAGACGATGGCGGAGCGTCGGATGTACCTGCCGCTGGCGGCCGTGCTGGCTCTCGCCATGGCGGCGATGATGGCTGGGGTAGGGCGGTACCCGTCGTGGCGGAAACCCTGCCAGCTGCTGCTCGCGGGGGTGGCCCTCGCCTATGCGGTCACCACCCTGCGGCGCAATGCGGACTATCGCAGCGATCTGACGCTATGGAGTGACACGGTGGCAAAGGTTCCGGACAATGCGCGCGCCCATAATAATCTCGCCACCGCCTACTCCGAGCGGGGTTCGTTTGCGGAAGCCATCGCGCAGTACGAGGAGGCCGTGCGGCTCGATCCCGATTCCGTCTACGTCCGCCTCAATTTCGGCGACGCGCTGGAACACCTGGGTCGATTGCCGGAGGCGATTGCCCAATACCAGCGGGCGGTGCTGCTCAAGCCTGACTGGGCCGGAGCCCAAAACAACCTGGCCGAAGCGCTGACCCATACCGGGCGCCTCCGGGAGGCGATCTCCCACTACGAACGGGCTCTCCGCATAAATCCCGGCTATCCGCAGGCGGAAAACGGGCTGGGCGCGGCCCTCTTTCGCTCGGGCGCAACGAGCGACGCGATCGCCCATCTTCAAGCCGCGCTGCGGATAGACCCGGATTACGCCGAGGCCGATAATAACCTCGGCACGGTGTTGGCCAGCGTGAATCGGCTACCCGAGGCCATCGACCGCTTCCAGCGGGCGCTCCGTCTGAAGCCGGATTATCCGGAGGCCCATCTCAACCTGGGAAATGCCTTTTACGAGGCCGGACGGCTGACCGACGCGATCCGGGAATATGGGGAGGCGCTGCGGCTTCGGCCGGGCTCGGCGGAGATGCATGACCATTTCGGCATTCTCCTCGCGGAGGCCGGGCGGCTGCCCGAGGCGGAAGCGCAATTCCAGGAAGCGCTCCGGCTGAACCCGGACGATCGGGAAGGCCAGGAGAACCTAAGGCGCCTGCAGGTCATGAAGCGGATGGCGGTGGCTCGCTAGTCAGCCCGCCACGATGGCCCGGTCGCGCTGCGGGTGGGCCGCCTCGCCGGCGAAACCGGGATACGCCAGGCCGGTGACATCCTCGGCCTCCAGCGCGTGCGTGTAGTAATCCGGAGGATTTGGGCCCCAGGCGAGCCGGCAGTTGTGCAAGGCGACGCCGTCCGCGTGGCGGATGCTGAAGCCCGGATTGCCATGCCTTTCGATGTCCGGGACGGCGGTGGTCGGCCGATTGTCCCAGAGGCCACCCGGGTACTTCGTGGAGCGGCCGAGGGTCACGGCGACATTTTCCAAGGTTACGCCGCGCACGCGGCTTTGGGCTGAGCCGCTAACGCGGACACTGTTCTCGGCTCGGCCGGTGACATTGGTCACGCGCACATCGTGGATCGTGCCGACCTTCGCCGTGGGTGAGCGCGGGATCGCCGTCAGCGATATGCCCTCGCCCCGGCCCCACCAGGGATCCGAAAAATACCGCGAGACAAACCTAATGTCGCGGAAATCGACGTTGTAGATATCGCCCTCATCCCGGAGCTGGATGCAGATGCCGCGGGAGCTCGTCCGAATCTCGCAGCGCTCGAAGCGCACATCGCTGATGTCCTGGGTGGTTTCCGTGCCGATTTTCACGCCGGCATCCTGCGTCTCGATGACGCAGTCGCTCACCCGGATGTTGGTGGAAGGGCCGTAGCTTGCGCCCTGCCGGGTGGTCTTCACCACGATGGCATCGTCCCCACAGGCAATATGGCAGTTCCGGATCACGAGGTCGCGGCAATGGTCGGGGTCGATGCCATCGCAATTCGGCACGTCGAGCTGATTGCGGATCGTGATGCCGTCCACGAGCGCATGCACGCAACCGAGCAGGTGCAGGGTCCAGCTCGGGGCCTGGCGGAACGTGACATCTTGGATTTCCAGGTCCTGGCAACCGGTCAGGGCGACCAGCCGCGGCCGGAAGGCCTTCGGCCGCCACCATTCGCCGGTGGAGTCGAAATGGTCCATGAACTCGGGAGAGCGCCCGTTGATCGTGCCGGTACCCGTGATGCGCAGGCCCTGTGCGCCCGCGGCGGTGATGGCGGCGCGCCCATTGAAATGCCCGGGGTCCGTGCTGACGAGGATTTCCGCGTCATCCGCGAGGTGAAACTCGATCCCGGATTTCAACACGAGGGCGCCCGTGAGGTAGCGGCGCCCTCCGCGCAGCAGCACGCGGGCGCCGCCACCGGCTGCGCCCGCCGCGTCCACCGCGCGCTGGATGGACTCGGTGTCGAGCGTGGTCCCGTCGCCGGCCGCGCCGTAGTCGCCAACATCGAATTCCGGGCGGCCCGGCGGACCCGCGATGGCGGCTTGCATCCGCGGCACCAGCGAGGGGGCGAGGACGGAGGCAACCGTCAGTTTCGCGCCGCCCAGCAAAACCTGGCGGCGGGTCAGAAGGGGCGATGGCATGGGTGGCGTCCAGGGGCTGCCGGGACGATGGTCCAGGGAAGACATGGCTGCAACCCTGGCGTTTGCGTGACTGTAAGGCCGAGCCGGGCTTGAATTCGACGCCGAGTTCCCCTAGGGCCAACCTTGCGACCAGCGAGCACCGGCCCAAGCGGACCGCCGCGAATAAGTTTATCACCGTCCATGAAGCGTCTCCTCTCCTTTTCTTCGTTTATTTTCGGCGCTCTCCTCCTGGGCGGAGCGGCCACCGCCGGGGCCGAGGCCGCCGCCGAAGCCGGCAACCCCGCCGTGGGGGCTAAATTTGCCGTGCCGGCCTCCCCGCGCGCGGTTTACAATTTCAATCCGGGCTGGAAATTCACCTTGGGCGACGCAGCGGGAGCCGATCAGCCCGCGTTTGACGATTCTGGGTGGGGCAGTGTCAGCCTCCCGCATACCTGGAACGAAACGGATAGCTACCGCGCTTTCATCAGCCACGGCGGCGGCGATCAGACGGTCAAAACGGGCATCGGCTGGTACCGCAAGCATTTCAAGCTGCCGGCCGGCGCCGACGGGCAGAAGGTGTTCCTGGAATTCGATGGCATGAGGCAGGCTGGGCGTTTCTTTCTCAACGGGCAGCCCATCGGCAAATACGAAAACGGCGTCACCGCCGTCGGCCTCGATCTCACCCGGTACGTGAAGTTCGGCGGCCAGGACAACATCCTGGCGGTGAAGGTGGACAGCAGGCTCGATTACCGCGAGGAGGCCACCGGCACGCCGTTCGAATGGAACGCGATGAACTTCAACCCGAATTTCGGAGGGCTCAATCGGGACGCCACACTTATCGTGGCGGCCCGGATTTACCAGACCCTGCCGCTGTACGAGAATCTCCAGACCTCCGGCATCTATGTCTATCCGCAGGCCATCGACGTGAAGAATAAGACCGCTGAGGTGAAGGTGGAGGCGCAGGTCGCCAACGAGTCGGGCGACTACGCCTCGATTTCGCTTTCGGCCGTCGTGGTGGACGCCGCCGGCGTCGTGCGGGCGCGATTGGACGGGGACAACTCCGACCTGGTCAGCGGCCAGACGGAGACCCTCACGGCGGGCGGTTCGCTGGCCGGCGCCCGCTTTTGGGATGTCGACGACCCGTATCTCTACAGCGTCTATTCCATTCTGAGCGTGAACGGCAAGGTGGTCGACGTGTGCCGGACGGACACCGGCTTTCGCCAGACCGAGTTCAGGGGCGGCGCCGGCACCGGCGGCGTCTGGCTGAACGGCCGGTTCGTCTGGCTCACGGGCTACTCGCAGCGCGCGGCGAACGACTGGCCGGGCCTGGGTGGCGCCTATCCCGACTGGATGCACGACTTTACCATTGCGCTCATGCGCGCGAGCAATGGCAACTACCTGCGCTGGATGCACGTCGCCCCGGAGCGGGCCGACGTCGCGGCCTGCGACAGATTTGGCGTCGTCGAGGTTTGTCCGGCGGGCGACAAGGAGCGATTGGTGACGGGTCGCCAATGGGACCAGCGCGCCGAGGTCATGCGCGACTCCATGATCTTTTACCGCAACAACCCGAGCATCCTCTTTTGGGAGGCGGGCAACACCATCGTCACGCCCGAGCAGATGCTGCAGATGGTCGCTTTGCGCAAGCAATGGGATCCCAGCGGCGGGCGCGTGATGGGCACCCGGGACAACGATGTGGTGGACGCCAACAAGGCCCTGACCCCGGTTTCCGAGTATTATGAGGTCATGATCGGCCAGGCGCCCCAGACCGACCGGGTGGCCGGCGACGACATCTTTCGCGGCTACAGCATCGCGCGCCGGGACAAGGCGCCGCTGCTCGAGGCGGAGGACTTCCGCGATGAGGCCCCGCGCGGCATCTGGGACGACTTCTCGCCGCCGACCTTTGGCTTCAAGCCGCATCAGGCACCCGGCGGCGCCCACGGCGATCCCGGTCCCGGCGGCGATACCTACCATTGGAATTCGGAGACCTTTGCGCTCGCTGGAGTCACGCGCTATGCGGCCTATGCCCGCAACCGGATCGACAACCCCGATCCGGCCCATTCGAAATGGTCCGGGTATACCTCGATATATTTTTCGGACTCCGACGCCGACGGCCGCCAGGATGGCAGTGAAGTCTTGCGGGTAAGCGGCAAGGTGGACGGCGTGCGCCTGCCGAAGGAGCTGTTTTTCGTCTCGCGGGTCATGCAGTCCCCAACGCCGGACCTGCATATCATCGGCCACTGGACCTATCCGGCCAACACGGTGAAGACGGTCTACGTCGCGGCCGCGCATTGCGACCAGGTCGAGCTTTTCCTCAACGGTAAATCCCTGGGCACCGCGAACAAGCCCTACACGTTTGTCGACACCTTCGAGGGAAGGGTGCCGGGCTCCGAACTTCTGCAGCATATGGACACGGGCTACGTCTATGCGTTTCCCAACGTGGCTTTCGCTCCCGGCACCCTCAAGGCGGTGGCGACAGCGGGCGGCCGGGCGGTCGCACAGGAGGAACTCGTGACCGCCGGAGCGCCCGCGGCGCTCCGGCTCACCGTTCATGCGGGCCCGCAGGGCCTGCAGGCGGACGGTTCTGACGTCGTGCTGGTGGATTTCGAGGTCGTGGACGCGCAGGGCCGCCGCTGCCCGACCGATGAGGCGCGGGTGGATTTTGCCATCGACGGCCCGGCGATCTGGCGCGGCGGCTTCAACAGCCGCCAGCTGAATTCGACCAACAACCTTTACCTGAGCACGGAGTGCGGGATCAACCGCGTGGCCATCCGGTCGACCCTGGCGCCGGGCGTGATCACGCTCAAGGCGGCGCGGGCGGGCCTCGCACCCGCCTCGGTCCAGATCGAATCGCGGGCCACAAAAATCGTGGGCGGCCTCGAGACCGCGCCGCCGCCGGCTTTACCCGGCCTGGCGCAGACCGTGGTGGGACTGGTGCCGTAGCGCCGGGGAGGCGCGCCGGTTTACTCCAGATATTTGATGACCGCCTCCGTCCGCGAGCGGACGTGCAGCTTCCCGTAGATGTGCTTCAGATGGCTGTGCACGGTCGCCAGGCCGATGTTCAACTGCCGGGCGATCTCGCCCGAAGGAAGACCCTTGGCGAGCAGGTCGAGGACCTCCTCTTCCCGCTTGGTCAGGGGATCCACCGCCGCGCGCGCCGGCCAAGCCCGGCGAAACGACTGGATCACCTTCCGCGCGACATCGCCGGTCATCGGAACCCCGCCCTGCCGGACCTCCCGGATGGCGCGGAGGAGTTCCGCTGGAGGGGCGCTTTTGAGCAGGTACCCGCTCGCGCCCGCCTCCAGCGCCCGGTAGATCTGCTCGGCATCGTTATTGATGGTGTACATCACGATCTGCGTCTCCGGCAGGAGCTGCTTCAAACGGCTGGTTCCGGCGATGCCCGAGCCATCGGGCAGGTTGATGTCCATGACGAGCACGTCGGGGGCGAGCGGCGGCACCTGCCGAAGCGCGGTGTGCAGATTCCGGCAGACGCACACGCAGGAGATATCCGCGGATTCCCCCAAAAATTGGCTGAGCTCCTCGCAGATCCCGGCGTTGTCCTCGACGATGGCCACGGTCGTTCTCATGAACGGGAAAGTGTGGGCGCGGGGGACGCGGCCGGAGCCGCGGCGGCGGCGAGCGGGACCCGCCAGGAAACCTCGGTGCCGCGGACCGGCGAGCTGTGCAGCTCGAGCGTGCCGCCGATCTCCGCGATGCGGCCGCGCAGATTGGTGAGGCCATTGCGCTCGTTGTTTTCCGCGGCCTCCACGTTGAATCCAATCCCGTCGTCCCGGATCACGGTCGTGAAAAATCCGGGCGAATAACGGAGCTCGACCACGACCGAGTCCGCTTGCGCATGCTTGAGGACGTTGTTCAGGGCCTCCTTGGTCGCGGTCAGCAGGTGGTGCTGGACCTCCGGGGAGATGCCCTGGGCCGGGATTTCCTCCACGCCCAGGACGGTGCACGCGACGGACGTGTCCTGGAAAAAGCGCAGGGCGAATTGGCGCACGAAGCTCGCCAGGCGATCCAGCGAGTCGTTCCGAGGGTTGACCGTCCAGATGATGCTCTCCAGCTCTCCGGCGAGCTGGCGGGTATGGCGCGCCAGCTGTCCGAGTCCCGACTCCAATTCTGATTTGGGCGAACGGCGCCTCAGGCGATCGGCCAGCAGCCCGATCTGGGTCAGGCTGCCGCCGAGTTCGTCGTGCAGGTCGCGGGCGATCCGCGCCCGTTCCTTTTCCAGCGCGTGCTCCTGCTCGATTTGCCGGAGGCGGCGCTTGAGGAGGCGATGCGAAGCGTACCGGGCCAGCCAGGCGATGCCACCGGCGAAGACCGCCAGGGCGAGCAGGCGCGCCCACCAGGTTTCCCACCACAGGGGGATGACCGCAAAGGGCAGCGACGCTCCGATTCCGCCGCGCCAGATTCCGTAGGGGTCGCTGGCGGAGACCTCCAGGACAAACCGGCCGGCGGGCAGGTCGGTATAGTTCACTTCCTGGTCGGAAACAGCCTCGTTCCAGCTATTGTCAAAGCCCGTAAGGCGATAGCGGAGGCGCACCTTTTCCGGGGCGGCGAAGCTCGGACTGGAAAAATAGAAGGCGAGGCGGCGCTGGCTGGTCGACAGGCGCAGGCCGCCCAGGCCGGCGGGGCGGCCATCGATCAGCACGCGGTCAAGGTAAACCGGCGGAGGCGCAAGCTGGGGCGGCGTCGCGTTGGCGTCGATGCCGAGCACCCCGTATTGTGTGCAGAAAAAAAGGAGATTGTCGCGGCCTCGCCATGCGTTGGGCTGGCAATTGTACAGCGGCGTCTGGCCGGTGAGGCCCTCTTCCGGCCCGAAGGTGACGGCCGCGATCCGGGAAATACGGCCGTCGGCCACGGCCTCCAGATCCGATCTGGCCACATGGGAGAATCCCCCGAGGCTGCCCAGCCAAAAGGTTCCGTGACTATCCTCCAGGATTTGCCTGATGCGCTCGCTGGGCAGGCCATTGGCACGGGTGTAGGCGGTCAGCCGTGCATCCTTGAGGCGGAGGAGTCCGTGGTCCGTTCCGAGCCACAGCGCGCCGGTCTGGTCGCCGTAGAGCGCGCTGATGTACTCGCCCGCAAAGGCATCGTAGGCCCGCTCTCGAACCATCCGCCCGCCGCGATAGGCATAGAGCTCGTCGCCCAGGGCGACCCAGAGGATGGCATCGGCCGTTTCGGCGATGGCGCTTACCGGCTTTCGGCTCGATTCCTGCCTTGGCGTCAGATCCTCTAATTTCCCTTCGCGGAGGCGCATGAGCTGGTCGCGTCCCACGTCGATCCACAGATCCCCCTGACGGGAGAAATAGAGCAGATGGATATCCTTGAGGTCGGGCGCGATCGGCTGCAGCGCGAGCGGATCCCCGGCCGGCACCCGATAGAGACCGGATTTAGCCCCGACCCAGATGGCGCCGTCTGAGTCCGGGCAGAGCGTGTTGGCGTAGAGGGGCGCCTCACCGTCCGGATTTTTTACGTACTCGATGGCGCCCGCAAAATAGCGGAAGACGCCTCCGTCCCGATTGGCGCACCACACCGCCCCGTTGCGGTCCACGCACACCGCCGTGCTGGCGATGTCGGTTTGGTCGGGGCGCGGACGGATCATGAAGAACCGCTGGCGCTGCAACCGAGCGAGTCCGCCCCCTTTCGAGGCGACCCAGATGCCCTGCTCCGAGTCCTCGGTCACGCTCGACACGATCTGCTGCTGGGTCGGAATCGGCCGGACATGTCCGGCGACAAATTGATACAGTCCGTTGCGGCGGGTCGCGAGCCAGAGGACGCCGCGGCTGTCCTCAAACAGTCGCTGGACGCCGTCCCGGGCCGATGTCCACTCCGGCGCCTCCATCTGGACGACGAGGCGCCCTTGGTCTTCCCGGAGCAGCCGCTCGGCGGATGAAATCCAGATTCCGCCGGAGCGAGCCGGCGCGATCACAAGGGAGGTGCCCACGATGCCGGGAAAACGCGCAAGATGGCCGTGCTCGAACCAGCCAAGAAAGTCGGCCTCGGCGACCCAGGTTCGTCCCTGCGCGTCCGTCGCGACCGAAAATCCCGGCAGGCTCCGCTCAAGGCCGTCGCTCTTGCCGAAGACCGTGGTGACTCCGCCCTGCCACCGGAGGACATCGCCGTTGGCGTCACCCAGCCAAAGGACGCCGTCCGGCCCGACAAACAACTGCTGCAATTGCCGCTCGCGCACCGAGGCGTCGATCGGATGCCGGACAAACTGGCCATCCTTCAGCCGGGCCACGCCGCCGCTCGCGGGCAGCATGATCAGCGTCGACGGGTCCTCCTGCGCCAGGGCTCGGATGTTGCGATTCGACGCGCGCGGCAGGGGAAGGGGAAATTCCTCGAATTTGCGCCCGTCGAAACGCTCCAGTCCGGTCAGGGTGGCGAGCCAGATGTAGCCGCGCGGATCCTGCAGCACGGTGTTGACGGAGTTGTCCATCAGGCCGTTGTCGATCCGCCAGGTCCGGTAGAAATAATCGCCAGGCGCCGGCGCGCCGTGGGCGACGGCGCTGACGAGGAGGAGCGCGAAACGGCTGAGGGCCGTGGGACGGAGGATGCGCAAGGAGAGGGGAAGGGGATTCCGCAACGCCGGACGGAAGGAGGGCGGAACCAATCTAGGGGCTTCCGTCGCCGCGCCAAGTCTCGAACCTGTCCTGAAGAAGAAATAAATCGCACCGTCTCCCCAGTCCTGGGGATGTGCTCGGTCCCTACCTCGGCTACAGTGTGCCCGCCTCACCCCGCCCCGGCCCTTGCCAGCCTTGATCCCAATCGCCACGGCCCCCCCCACGCTTCGCTCGCTAGCCCGAAATCTCGGGCTTTCACATGCGACGGTCTCCGCTGCGCTCAACGGGCGCGGAAGGGTCAAGCCCGAGACGGTCCGGTGCGTCCGGGAGGCGGCCGAGGCCGCGGGCTACCGCGCCAATCCGCTCACGAGTGCCGTCATGTCCGAAGTTAGAAGGTCGAGGAACAGCGCCTTTCGCGCTATCATCGCGGCGGTGGACCTGGCGGAAACCGACCGTCCTGCCCATGCCGCGCGCTACCACGCGGAGATCCTCCGGGGCGCCGCCGATCGGGGGGCGGCCCTTGGATTCAAGGTCGAGGCATTCGTCGCCGGGATAGGTGGCGTCCCGCTGCATCGTCTCGACACCGTCCTCAAGGCGCGGGGAATTCGGGGCGTCGTGGTGTTGCCAGCTTGGAACGAGCCGGATGTCACCGGTTTGGATTGGGGACATTGCATCGGGGTGTACACGGACACCGTGATCAAGCGGCCCGCTCTGCCATCGGTCTACCCCGATCACTATCAGGGGATGATGATGGCGTTGGAGCGCCTGCGCTCGCTCGGATACCGGCGCCCCGGCCTGGTTGTGGCGCCCCATCAGGACGCGCGCATCCAATACCGCTGGGAAGCGGCGTTCCTGGCCTTTGCGTCGAATGCGGGCGGATGTTCGCGGGTAATTCCGCGCCTGAAGTCCCTGGCCTTGGACCGCGCCGAGTTTATGCAGTGGTTCCGGGAGTATGAGCCCGACGTGGTTTTGGGGCACCACGCGGAGTCCATCGGCTGGATGGAGGAGGCCGGGGCGTCCGTGCCCGCGACCCATGGGTTCCTCAGCCTCAATACGCTCATGACCGAGGCCTCCTGTGCGGGCCTCGACCTGCAGCCCCGGCTGATCGGTTCGCTAGCTTTGGAGCAGGTGGTGGCGCAATTGCACCGCAATGAATTTGGCCGGTCACCCCGGGCGGCCTCGGCCATCAGCGTGCCGCCGCAATGGGTCGAGGGGCCGACCGTGCGCCGCCTGGAATCCGCCGGGCGGGCGCTCCTCACCTTTCATGATGCCGCCGGCCGCAACCGGGTGCCGCACGCCGGTTGAGCCAGTCGCCGATGCAACCAAACTGTTCAGCATACGATCGCATTGCGATCACCGCCCCAGCGCGTTCCCTGGCGCTCGGCCCCTAGCATCCCGCCGGAACCGGACCGACCGGCGGCAAACTTTGCCTGACTGTGAAACCAACACCCACCTCAATGAATCGATCCCGTTTGCCCCTGTCTGCATTCCCATCCCGCCCGATTTCCCAGCGACCGCGCGTGCCGAGCAAGTACGTCTCGACCGCTTTTTCCGCGATTGCATTCCTGATCGCTGCCGCTTTCCCCGCGCTCGCGCGTGCGCAGACTGCGACGACCACCACCACCACGGATACGACAACCACGTCGACCCCGACGCCCGCGGTGCCGACGCCGGCCGAGGCGACGGCCCCTGGGGCTCCCCCGGCCGGCTCCGAGACGGTGAAGCTGAGCCCCTTCGAAGTGCAGGCCTCCGCGCATGACCAGGGCTATTACACGGCGAACACCTCTGCGGGCACGCGCCTCAATTCCAGCCTCCTCGACCTGGGCGCCTCGATCACGGTCATCAGCAAACAGCAGCTGGAGGACACCTCCTCGATCGATCTGAACGACATGTTCCTCTATGAGGCCAGCACGGAGGGCACCGAAAACTACACTTCGCTGGGCAGCTTCGGCAAGGGGACGGGCGTGGGCGACAACATCCAGAACTCACCACAGACGGCCAATCGCATCCGCGGTCTCCAAGCGGCCGACGTCTCGCGTGATTTCTTCATCACCAACCCGTCGATCCAGACGAACTCCTACAATCTGGACTCCGTCACGATCAGCCGCGGCCCGAATTCCACGCTGTTCGGCATCGGCAGTCCCTCGGGCATCGTCAACCTGTCGATCCAGAAGGCCCAGCTGAACCAGGATACGAACGAGGTCTCGGCGCGCTATGGCACCTTCGGCGATTTCCGCGCGACCATGAACTTCAACCGCGCGCTAATTCCCGACAAATTCGCGATCGCCGTGGCCGGGCTCTACCAGGACTCGGAACCCACCGACCAGAAGCCCGCCTACGATATCCAACGCCGCGAGTTCGCGGCCATGACCATCAAGCCGCTGCCCAACACCACGGTTCGGGCGAACATCGAGTACTACGACAATCCCAACCAACGGCCCAACAGCATAACGCCGGCGGACGAGGTCACACCCTGGATCCAGGCGGGCCGGCCGACCTGGGACCCGATCACCTACACGGCCACGGTCAACGGCGTCACCACGGCGCCGATCACCAATAATTTGCTGCTGCCGCAGGGCCTCGGCCTCGGCCTCGGAAATTCCAACGACGGCTTCCCCAATTTCTACATCGTCCACGGCCAGGTGCAGCTTTGGGAACAGGCCGAATTGGGCACCAATTTCGGAGCGCCCGGCAGCCCCACCAATGCGGTGGGTACGGTCAACGGCACCGGGGTCAACGCGGTCACGAATATATGGGGGCCGATCGGCAATGAACGCCTGACGCTCACGCAGGACAACTACACGAAGTTCGCCTCCACGGCGCCGGCCGGGCAGGTCACCTATCCGCTCTTCCATTCGCCGGGCCTCACCAGCCAGCAGCTGCTCAACTACAAAGGCATCAACATGCTCTCGCCGAACACCGGCGAGGACAAGGCGCAGATCTACAACGTCGAGATCGAGCAGCAGATCGTCCCCGACCTTTTCCTCGAGGCGGGCTGGTATCGCGAACAGTTCACCAGCGCCCAGCATAATTATCTCGGCGGCAACGTCGGCAACGCGCTCGAGATCGATCCGAACATCCGTCTCCTCAACGGCGCGCCCAACATCTACTTCGGACGGCCCTATACGCTTTTGCAGCAACCGGACGACCTGTATTATAGCGACTTGAACGAGCAGGAGCGCATTGCGCTGGCCTACACGCTCGACTTCACCAAGAACGCGAATTGGACCCGCTGGCTGGGCCATCACAATATCCTGGCCTTCTACCAGCATCGGGAAAATGACACGAACACCGTCCGCTATCGCGAGGAGGTGTTGGATGCCCACTCCTGGAGCACCACGACCAATATCGGCAATAATTCCAACGGTGTGACCGGCAGCACTGCGGAGCGGTTCTACCTGAGCGACGCGGGCGCCGCGGTCAGCTACAGCCCGGCCACGTTCACGAACTCCACCTTCACCTACCCGGTAACCTGGTACAACACGCAGCTGAACGGCGGAACCTGGACGAACGAAAACACGAAGATCGGCCCCGCCATCTTCACCGCCACCACCGCCAAGAACCAGCAGCAGGTCTGGAGCTACTCCGGCAGCCTGCAGGACTATCTCATCAACGACGACCTCGTCCTCACCTTCGGCCAGCGCCACGATTACGAGCGCAGCCGGAGCACGCTTCCCGTGGGAGTGGATCCTTCCACGGGTTTGACGGACCTGGATAATCTGCAGTTCTGGAACACGGCCAATGGTCAGCCCGGCGGCTGGACCTCCGCGGACGGCATCACGCGCCAGGCGGGTGCGGTTCTGCACATTCCCGGACTGAAGTGGCTGAGCCTCCATTATAACCAGTCCGAGAACTTCACGGTCGCGGGATTGGCGTTGGATGGATTCGGCAATGTTCTCCCGAATCCCACCGGCACGGGCAAGGACTACGGCTTCACCATCAGCCTCTTCGATCAAAAGCTGGTCGCCGATGTCAACTGGTACAAGTCGAACGCCCAGAATAGCCGCGAGGGTTCCGTGACCTACGTCAATCGGGCGTATAGGACCGACTACGGCGGGTTCATCCCCTGGGCGCAAGCCGTCGCCACCAACACGCTCGGAGTGAACGCCACCGCGACCGCGATCAACAACTTTGCCCAGAATATCGCGCAGTATCCGGGCGGTCTGAACAACCTGTTCCTCGCCACAGAATTCGAGGGCGACACGCAGACCGTCCAGGCCAAGGGTTGGGAAGTCAGCTTGACCTACAATCCGACCCGCCAGTGGACCATGAAGTTCACCGCGGACCAGGATGAGGCGGTCGACAGCAATGTCTTTCCCCATATCCAGCAGTGGCTCGCGGCCCGTCTGCCGATCTGGACGAAGGCGACAGATCCCACGCTCGGGCCCTTTTGGACCACGCCCTTTACCACCATAGGAGCGAGTGCCGGCATTGGTCCCGGCACCCCCCAGCAGTGGCTCGCGGGCACGGTCGACGCGGCCGGCCTGGATGTTCAGCTGGCCCTGCAAGGCCACGTCCAGCCGGATCTTTCGAAGTATCACTTCACCTATCTCACGAATTATCAGTTCGTCTCGGGCATGGCGAAGGGCTTCGGCGTGGGCTCGGCGCTGTCCTATCAAACGCCGTCGGCCATCGGCTACCTTGGCCAAGCGCCCGATCCGAGCGCTCTCGGTGCCATCGATGAACTGCAGGCGTTCAATCCGATCTACAGCCACGAACTCATCCACCAGGACGTCTGGATCTCCTATCGGACGAAACTGCCCTGGCTCGACAACCGCATTCGAGTGCAGTTCCAGGTGAACGTGAAGGATATGTGGTCGAACGGCTACCTCAGGACCGTCGGAGTCAATCCCGACGGAAGCCCGCAGGCATACCGCATCATCCCGCCCAGGCGCTTTTACCTGACGACCACGTTCACCTTCTAAACACGAATTGGGGGGGGCGGTCACTCCGGCCGCGCCGGGTTGGGGCCCGGCGCAAGGACTTTCCGGCCTTCAGGCGGGAAAGTCCTTTCCGTTTGTGCCGTGGCGTCCCCGATCACACACCGGTCTTGCCCGATCCTGGGCCCGGCCTGGGACTATAGCGGCCTGCTTGAGCTGTCCCATGGGAAAATCGAACTGTTCGGCATCGGATTCCGTTGCGGTCGCCGCCCGCGGCCTTTCGCTCCGTGGGTGAAAGGCGGCCCCGCCTATTTCACGCCCCTGTCCGGTACCTGACCGCGCCGGCGGCTGTCCCTTCCCCTCGGCATTTTAGTCTGCGAGTAACCAAAACCAATACCCCATGAATCGACCCCATCCCGTTCGTGCGCATTGCCCCGCCGCCACGCTTCCACTCACAGCCCTGTGGCTGGCCGGTGCCCTGATCTCAGCTCCGCTCCTGGCCCAGATGACCGCGCCGCCGTCCGCCGCCCCCAGCCCGTCGACCACCGTGCCCGCCCCGGCGGAGGCAAATGCACCCGCGACAAGCGCAACCGCCCCGGATAACACCGTAGTGACACTCAGTCCCTTCGAGGTCGCCGCCTCCGCCCAGAAGGGATATCTGACCACCAACACACTCGCCGGCACCCGCCTCAACACGAACATCGGCGACCTGGCGGGCTCGATCACCGTGGTGACCAAGCAGCAGCTGGAGGACACCAACTCCCTCGATATCAACGATGTCTTCCGGTTCGAGGCGAACACGGAAGGCGCGCTGACCTACACCCCCATCGTCCTCACGCGCGGCCAGGTCACCGATTCGCTCGCCGGCAGCGGCAGCACCGGCGGGAGCTTCACCAGCGCCACGGCCTCGGGCAACCGCGTGCGCGGCCTGGCGGCGGTGGACAACGAGCAGGACAACTTTCTCGCCCTGAGCCGGATTCCCTTCAACAGTTACAACACCCAATCGGTCGAGATCGACCGCGGGCCGAACTCCATCATCTACGGCTCGGGCAGCCCGGCGGGCATCATCAACCAAAGTACCGCGGAGGCGGTCCTCGACAAGTTCAGCGGGTCGGCGAGCGTGGCAGTGTCGAGCTGGGACGGTTTCCGGCAAACCGTGGGCCTCAATTTTCCGATCATTCCCGAGCACCTGGCCCTGTACGTGGCTCAGATGTACAATTCCCAGGGCTTCAAGCAAAAGCCATCCTCGGACCTGACTCGGCGTCAGTATGCGGCCATAACCTATGAGCCATTCAAGAGCCATCGCACGAGGATCGAGGCCAGCTTCGAGAACTTTAACGAGTACGCCAACGACCCCAATTTCATCACGCCGATCGACCAGGTCACGCCCTGGCTCGCGGCCGGGCGCCCGGTATGGAACACCGTCACCGACCAGGTCACCTACCTAAGTACTGGGCAGACCTCCGTCCCCTATGCGATCGGGACGACCTTCCCGAATTATGTGCCGGGCGGTCCGACCCAGGCCAGCCTCACGACGACGACGTCGCCCTATTTTGTCCCGGGAATGACGCTTTTCTCCAGCGGGCACAACATCGAGTTCATCAATCAGGGGCAGCTGCTTGCCGCCTATCGCGGCTCGCAGACCGGGCTGTCGATCACCGGCTGGGTCCCCGCCACCCTGACCTCCTCGCAGGCCCTGGTGAACGAGGAGCGGCTCGCCGAATCCACCTACCTGCCGCTCCAGTTTCTCCCCAACGGGAGCGCCAAGTACGGGGTCTGGGCATATCCCAGCATCACCTCCAAGAGCATCTACGATTGGAGCACGATCAACATCAACCAGATCGACAACACCCAGACGCTGGGGAAGACCTATCATGTCGATCTCCAGCAGGAGCTGCTGCCGCAGGGCTCGAAATGGGGCAGCCTGAACTTCGACCTCGGCTGGTTCCGGCAGGAGCTGAAGCAGACGATCGACTCGCCCCTTTCCCAGTCCAGCGCGACCACGATGACCGTCGACGAGAACACGTTGCTCCCCAATGGCCAACCGAACTCCCACGAAGGCTCGCCCTTTCTCGACGTTTATCAGGCCGACGTCTACTCCACACCGGAGATCAACAACAACTGGCGAGGCATGCTGGAGTACGAGGTCGCCCTCCAGGACAAGGTTCCCGGCTGGCTGCAATGGATGGGCCATCACCGCTTCCTGGTCTCCTATTCGCAGCACGACGACATCGCGACCAACCTGCGCTATCGCCCCGGGATCTCCGGTGGCGACCCGAACTATCTTCCCACCCCCGCCGCCTTCAACGCGGTTTCCGGGTACGGCTATTCGGACAACAACGCGGCGGTCGAGCAGCTGTTCTACCTGAACGGCGGCAACAACCTCAGTGGCCACGCGACCAACGCGCCGGGAGTCTTCAACCGTCCGAGTTTCGGCGGCCCGACCTCCGTCCCGATCAGCACCTACAACTACACGACGGGCCAATGGCAGCAGTCCACCATCAACGTGACCTCGGACCTGTTTCCGACCGGCGGCCTCACGGAGAATCTCCAGGACGCGAAGACCTACTTCTGGCAGAGCTTCTTCTGGAACGACCGCATCGTGGGAACCCTCGGGATCGACGATGACCAGGTCAAGAACCGGAACACGATCTTCCCGAGCGTAAACCCCGAGACCATTGAGTACACCAACGGCTTCTCCAACCGTTCCGTCTGGTTCAACGAGGGCCCCTGGTCCTACATCGGCGGCAATACGAGCACGGAGGGCTTTGTCCTCCATCCCTTCAAGAACTGGTCCGGAATCGATGCCTCCGCCAACGCGGGAAATCTTCTGCCCGCCTTTCTCCGCACCCTCAGCGTCAGCTTCAACAAGTCGAACAACTTCAATCCGCCGGCAGCCTATTATACGGATTTCTTCGGGCAGCCGCTGGGCAAACCCTCGGGCTCGGAAAAGGATTACGGCGCCGAGATTGCCACGCCGGACAACAAGTTCTTCCTGCGGGCGACCTGGTTCACGACCAATGACCTCAACCAGACCGTGAGCACGACCTCGGGGGGCCGCGCCCTCTACATCGACGCGACGCTGCTGCACAACTGGGCCACCACGGTCGTCGAGCTGCGAAACGGGCAGAGCATCACCGACCCGAACTTCGGCAACACCAACGTCTATCCCATCACGGCGGCGGAGCAGACCCAGATCGCGGCCCTGACCGGCCTGCCCTACAACTTTGGCGGCAATGTCGGTGCGAATGGCGAGTACATCAACCCGAACGAGACGGAAAATGGCGTGGCCAAGGGCGTCGACCTGGAGCTGGAGTACAATCCGCTGCCCAACTGGACCATGAAGCTGACCTGGGGCCGGCAGCAGACGGTGGTGAGCGACGAGGCCTCGGAGGCCGCGGCCTGGCTCGGCTACCGCATGCCGTTCTGGCTGAAGTACTCGGCGTCGGATTTCCCCAACGTCATGAAGAACTCCGCCGGCAATCCAGTGTACGTGGGCAGCTTCTGGCAGGGCTACGGCTACGACAGCAATACCGCCTCGTCCAGCGCCACGGGCAACAACACCACCCAGGCCTACTATAACAACGTCGTCGGATCCGCCCTGGCGGTCGACACCGCCAACAACGGCACCCTGGCTCCGAACCAGCGCGAATACAGCTGGAGCTACCTCACGAATTATAACTTCACCCAAGGCGCGCTGAAGGGGGTGGGCCTCGGCACCGCCGTGCAATTCGACGGGCGGGCGGTGGTGGGCTATTACGGTTCCACCACGCTCCTGAACTCCAGCCTTCAGATCGCCGCCCCTGATATCACCCGGCCGATCTACACTCCCGCGAAGACGCACGTCAACGTGTGGGTTTCCTATCAGTTCCGGGTGCCGTTTGCGCGGCTCAGGGCCAAGGTTCAGCTCAACGTGGCCGACCTCACCTCCAACGGCTATCTCCTGCCGATCACCTACAACTTCGACGGCTCGCCGGCCGCCGAGCGCATCATTCCACCGCGACAATATACGCTGACGACCTCGGTCAACTTTTGAGCATTTGAGGGTGGGTTGGCGGTGTCCCGGTGCCGCCGGGACAACCGGGGACCCTCGCCTGAGATTGTCATGAGGGCGCCCTCCGCCCTCAATGGGTTTGAGCAATGCGCGCCAACACCGTGTCCTCCCGGATCATGGATTCAAGAGGTGCGCCAGGCTGGGCCGCTCCGGCCCTGATTGTCGGAGCGGGCGCGGGGGCCTACGCCACGAGCTTCGCCGGCTCGTTCCAGTTCGATGACATCCCGGCGATCCTGGACAATCCCACGATCCGTTGGCTGTGGCCTCCGACCATCTCGCTTTATCCGCCGCTGGGCGCCCTGACGGTCAGCGGCCGCCCGATCCTAAACCTGAGCTTCGCGGTCAACTATGCGGTCAGCGGCTATCGGCCGTGGAGCTACCATGCCCTCAACCTCCTCATCCATGTCGGCTGCGCCCTCGCCCTCAGCGGCATCGTGCGCCGGACGCTGGCGAGGATGGGCGCGGCGCGCCCGGAGATTTCCGCGCTGGCCATTGCGCTGCTTTGGGCCGTGCATCCGCTCACGACCGAAGCGGTGACTTACGTGGTCCAGCGGGCGGAGTCGCTCATGGGGCTGTTTTACCTTCTGACGCTGTACGGGTTCGTCCGGGGCGTGGACGAAAGGGCGGCCGGCGGCCGAGAACGTTTTTGGCTCGGACTATCCTGGGTCGCCTGCCTTCTCGGCATGGGGACCAAGGAAGTGATGGCGTCGGCCCCGGTTGCAGTCTGGCTCTACGACCGCACGTTTGTCGCGAAGTCCTGGTCTGGGCCGGGGCGCACGAGGACGGGCTATTATTTCGCCCTAATGGCGACCTGGGTGCCGCTCGCCATGCTGGTGTCCTGGACGGGATGGGATCGGGGCGCCACTTCAGGATTTCATGTCGGCGTGGCCTGGTGGCCCTATTGGCGGGCGCAGGGGGAGGCGCTCGCGCGATACCTTTGGCTGGCCCTCTGGCCCCATCCCCTGATTTTCGACTACGGCCCGTCGACGGCGCCCGTCTGGCTGGCCACTGGCCTATTTGGCGTCCTCGCCGCCGCCGCACTCGCATCTGCGGTGGGGATCCTGCGCGGACGGCCCTGGGCGTTTCTGGCGGCAGGGTGCTTCCTGATTCTGGCCCCCACCAGCGTCATTCCCGGGGTTCTGCAATTTTGCGCCGAGCATCGGGCTTATCTTCCCCTCGCGGCAGTTCTGACTGCCATCGTTATGGTCGTGCAATCGGCGACCGCTCGCTGGTTCGGCCAGCGCCGGACGCAGCTGGTGATTCTGGCCGCCTTGCTGGGCGCGGCGGTGGCGGGATTGGGAGCAGCGACGGCGCGCAGGAACCTCGTCTACGCGACTGACCTTGGGCTTTGGCTGGATACCGTGGCCAAGCGGCCAGGGGACCCCCTGGCCCAGGCCAACGTCGGACATGCGCTCCTCCAGCGCGGCCGCGCGGCCGATGCCATCCCGTACTGCCTGGAATCGATCCGACTCGATCCCATGAAGCCACAGGCGCACTATAACCTGGGCTTGGCCTATGAGGAGCGGGAGCGCTGGACCGAAGCGCTGGAGCAGTTCACGACAGCCGCGTTGATCAACCCCGAGCTTTTCTATGCCGATTTCCGGGCTGGTCGGATCCTGGACCGCTTGGGACGGCCAAGGGAAGCGGAGTTTTGGCTGCGCCAGGCCCTGAGGGTCGAGCCGAATCACGCCGATTCTCACGGCAGCCTAGGCGTCGCCCTCGCGGCATTGGGTCAGCCCGACCAGGCGGTGGTCGAGTACCAGCGGTCGCTCAGCCTGCGGCCTGATCAGCCGGAGGTGGAGTTCAACCTCGGCGTCTCCCTGGCCGGCCTGGGCCGGCTTGGAGAAGCCGAGAGGCACTATCGATCCGCGGTCCGGCTCGATCCCAGTTACGGCGAGGCCGAGCTAAACTTGGGCGTCTGCCTGGCTCAGTCGGCAAAGTTGCTTGAGGCCGTTTCCACTCTCCAGACCGCCGTCCGGCTCCTGCCCGACTCGCCGGTGGCTCACGCGAGCCTGGCCTTGGCCCTTGAACAGCTGGGGCGCACGACCGAGGCGATCGCGGAATACCATGTCGCACTCCGCCTGCGGCCTGGCTATTTCGAGGCCCATTATAACCTCGGCAACGCCCTGCTCCGCGCGGGAAATCTGCGGGGAGCCCGCGATGAATTCACCGAAGCCCTGCGGCTCAAGCCGGATTTTGGCGCCGCGCGCGAGATGTTGAGCCGACTGGGGCCTTGAGGGGCGAGGACGGAGCCTCAACGGGGCTGGCTCGCTTGAGTCACTGCGGCCAACGCTTGCCGGGCGGCGAGATTATCGGGCGACAAGCGGAGCTCCTCCCGGAAGGCGTCGGCTGACGCCCGCAAATTGCCCAGCCGGTACCAAGCCTGCCCGAGACTGTGCCAAGCCGGGGCAAATTCCGGGTCAAGGCGCACGGCCTCCTTGAATTCGGCCACCGCGTCTTTGGTCCGCCCCGGCAGGAGGGTCCAGGCCAGGCCCAGGTTGTTATGCGGCCCGGCAAAATCGGGCTTTAGGCGCAACGCCTCTTCAAATTGGACGATCGCTTCGCTCAGATGGCCGCTCTGGGCCAGGGCCAGGCCCAGGTCGTTATGCGCCTCGGCGAAATCGGGCTTTAGCCGCAACGCCTCATGATATTGAGCGATGGCCTCATCCATTCGTCCGGGCATTTTCGACAAGGCGACCCCCAGGCTATCGTGGGCCCTTGGATTGGATGGATCGCTCCGCAGCGACGCGCGGTACTCCGCGATCGCGTCGGGCAGGCGGCCGGGGAGGCCGGACCATGCGAGAGCCAGCTTGTCGCGCGCCGATTTCCGATCGGGCTGAAGGCGCAGCGCGATTTCGAATTGGGCCGCGGCCTCGGCGCGGCGCGCCGAGTCCTGCAGCAGGACGTCGCCCAGATCCTCGTGCCCTTGGGCGACATTCGGGGTGATCCGCAGCGCCGTCTCAAACTGGGCAATGGCCTCGAGCCGGTGTCCCGGCATGGTGGCCAGCACCCGGCCCAGATTGTCATAAGCCGCCGCCGCCGCCGGATTGAGTGCCGCCGCCGTGCGGTAAAACATCACGGGATCCGCGTAGCGGCGGCACTGCCGCCAGGTCAGGACTCCCAAGCTCCCGGCCAACCCCACCGCAACCGCCGGAAACAGGCGCCGCGCGGGGGCAGGCAGGCGCGCGGCACCATTCGCTGCCAACGCGGCCAGCGGCACAATGACGCTGAGGCAGGCCAAATACTGCAGATGGTCGGCGACGTAGGAGAAGACAAACCACTCCATGTTGAGGAATCCCAGGGCGGGGGCCAGCAGACCGGCGTAGCAGAGAAAGGCGGCGAGCGGCCCGCGCGTCCGTCGAGCCAGAAACCAAAGCCCCGCCCCCAGGCCTGCCATCCCCAGCGGATATCCGTACTGCCAACCCTCCAGCGCATTTACGCTCCACCTCGGATAGACGAACGTCAGTCCCGCTGGCCAGAGGACTTTGCCCAGGTAGAACCAGAAAGCCCGGCCGGCCAGCAGGAACCGGCCCCCGAGGGACATCTGGAAATTGGCGCCCACCTCCGCCATCAGCCTCCTTTCCAGGGAAAGTGTGGCCACGCTGGCTGCTCCGCCGCACGCAAACCAGGGCAGTAAAGGCCCCACGTCCCGCCGCCAGGCAAGGCGGGAGCGCCTCCACCAGACCACGACCAGCAGGACGGCGGGCACGGTCACCACTGCGGTCTTGCTGAGCAACGCCAATGCGAACAGGACGAGGGCAAGTCCGTAGTGCGACCGGCCCCGCGTCTGGTCGAAACGCAAATAGGCGATCGAGGCGCCCAGGGCAAAAACAGTCGAAAGCGTGTTCTTCTGCTCGGCGATCCAGGCGACGGATTCGACGCACACCGGATGCAGGGCGAAAAGGAAAGCCGCCAGCCATGCGCCGCGCAGGCCGAGGCGCCTCATCAGGACGCCGGTGAGAACGGCGGCGACCCCGTGCAACAGGACATTACCGAGATGGTAACCGGCCATCGCGTCGCCCCAGAGCCGGTGTTCCAACCAGAAGGCGGTGTGAACGACCGGATAATATTGCTGGGTCGCGCCCACGTCGAACCAGATGCGCCCGAGGCCGCCCCAGGACTGCATTTCCGGCCTGGTGATATGCAAATCGTCGTCGAGCAAACGCCCGCCAGCGCGAGCGGGGAAATAGGCCGCGAAAACCGCCGCGAAGAGCACCGCCGCGAGCAGCAGGTTCTGCCGTCGGTCCAGCCGCGTCGATCCGCCGATATCCCAAAGCCCCGACTCCATGCGTCCATGACGAGAGCGATCCGCCTTTCCCTGCGCAAACCTTATAAATGCGCGGTGGGTGGCGGGGCGGAAGTTTCCCTCACCATCCGGCACACCGGGGTCCGTCTGATAACCCGGCGAAGCCGGATTGAGCCGGAACAGCCGGCTTGGAAATGGCGCGATGGCGTTGCAGCATGGCCGCCGCACATGAGCACGGGCCGGAAAATCTTCCTGGCGCTGGCGATGATCCTGGCCGCCGGCTGGATCTATTGGCCGGCGATGCATGGGGGCTGGGTATGGGACGACAAGAACGAAGTGACGCAGATGGCGGCGCTCGATGGCCCGGGCGCGCTCGGGAAGATCTGGCTCACCCCGGCCACGGGCGATTACTACCCGGTCAAGACAACCCTCGAGTGGTTGGAATGGCGGTGGTGGGGCGACTCCACCTTCGGCTACCATCTGATCAACGTCGGTCTCCACGCCTGCGGAGCGGTGCTCCTGTGGCGGCTGCTGAAGAAGCTCGGCGTGCGCTGCGCCCGCTTCGGAGGTCTGCTTTTCGCGGTCCATCCGGTCGCGGTCGAGTCGGTCGCCTGGGTCGACGAATTGAAGAACACGCTCTCGCTGCCTTTTCTCCTCCTGGCGATGATCGCGTACGTCAGATTCAGCGGCGCAGGCGCCGCTGAATCTGCCCGCCGAAGCCCAACGGGCGAAGGAGGGGGTTTCTACTGGCTCAGTCTGCTCTGCTTCCTGTTGGCCATGCTCAGCAAGAGCTCCGTGGTGATGTTCCCGCTGATCCTTCTGCTCTACGCCTGGTGGAGGCGCGGACGGATCGGGCTGGCCGACCTGCGCTGCGCCGCCCCTTTCCTGGCCATTTCCGTGGTGCTCGGCATCCTCACGATTCGGTTCCAGCAGCAGCACGGGCTCGGGGGCGGCGTGGCCGGGGCCGCCTTTGCTCTGGGAGGATGGCCGACCCGGACGGCCCGCGCCGGCCTGATGGCGGCATTTTATTTCTTCAAGTGCGTCGCTCCCGTCGGCCTGATGCCCATCTATCCGCGCTGGCAGGTGAACCCAGCCGCGCCGGGCTCATTTTTGCCGTGGCTGGCTCTCGCCGCGGTCGTCAGCTGGCTCTGGTCCAAGCGCGCCACCTGGGGGCGCCATGTGCTCTTCGGCCTGGGCTGGTTTTTCCTGAATCTGGCTCCGGTACTGGGCTTTGTCGCGATCTCGCACTTTCGCTTCACCTGGACGATGGATCACCTGGCCTATCTGCCCTTGGCCGGGCTGGTTGGTCTCGCCGCGGCGGGATTCGGGGCATGGGACGGTCGCTGGACTCGGGACCGGCCCGGTTGGCGCTGGCTGGCCCCGGCCTCCGCTGCCGCGATTTGTGCTCTCCTGGCCGTCGCCAGCCACCGCTACGCCGCGGCCTTCGGCGGCGATGAGAGCTTCTGGACCACTGCGCTGGAGCGAAATCCGTCCGCCTGGCTGGCGGAGAACAACCTCGGCAATCTCCTCCTGGATCGGGGTGAAACGGCGGCGGCCATCGGCCATTTCGAGCGGGCGCTCCACCTCAATCCGGACTATCCCGAGGCGGAATACAATCTGGGCCTGGCCTGCGCCGGACTCGGCCGCCTGCCCGAGGCCGTCGTCCATTACACCGCGAGCGTGCGCCTGCAGCCCGGCAACGGGGATGGCCACAACAACCTGGGCAACGCACTCCTGCGGCTGGGCCGCACGCCGGAGGCGATCGCAGAATACTCCGAAGCCGTTCGCCTGCAGCCGACCGATGTCCAGGCCCACTGCAACTTGGGGGTGGCCCTGATGCGGATGAACCGGGGCGCGGAGGCGATCGCGCAGTACCAGGAAGCGCTGCGACTGCGGCCGGATTCGACCCAGGCCCGCGCCGGCCTGGGGAATGCCTGGGCCCGGCTGGGACACCTGGACGAGGCGATCGGGCAATATGAGGCGGCGCTGCGGCTGGCCCCGGACGATGCCGACCTTCACTTCAACCTCGCAGTCGCCTTCACGCAGGCGGGCCGTCGGCCCGAGGCGATCGCCCAGTACGGAGAGGTCCTGCGGCTCAGGCCGAATGACGCCGACGCCCGCGAGAATTTGCGGCGGGCGCAGGAGCAGGCGAGGCCCTAGTGTCTCTGCGCCCGATGTCCTCGACTTTGCCACCATCCGCCGGGCGCCGCTGGCTGCTCGCGGCGCTCCTCATCGCGGCGACGGCGATCGCCTATCTCCCCACGCTCCGCAACGGATTTGTCTGGGACGACGATACCTCGCTCACGCAAAACCCCTTCATCAAGAGCGGCGATGGGCTCCGGCAATTCTGGCTCACGACCCAGACGCCGGATTACTGGCCGGTGACTTCGACGACGTTTTGGGTCGAATGGCGGCTCTGGGGCATGAATCCGCTGGGCTACCATATTACGAACCTGTCCCTTCATCTTGCCGAAGCCCTGCTGCTATGGGCGGTGCTGAGACGCCTGCGCCTCCCCGGCGCCTGGCTGGCGGCGCTGCTCTTCGCGCTGCATCCGGTGAACGTGGAGTCCGTCGCGTGGATCACCCAGCGCAAGAATCTGATGGCGATGTTGTTTGGTTTGCTGTCGGTCTTTTGGTTCGTGCGGACTCGCTGGTATGGCGAGGGGTTGGAATCGTCAAAGGTAGGGCGCTTTGTCCCAAAGCGCCACGGCGGGTTGGGGACAACCCGCGCTACCTCGGAGCCTGACCCCTTTTACTGGCTGAGCCTGTGCGCCTTTGCCCTGGCGATGCTGAGCAAGGGCTCCGTCGCGGTGCTTCCGGTCGTCCTTTTGGGCGTGATAGCGTACCAAAGGCGGATCGGGCTGAAGGATTGCGTGCGCGTCCTGCCGTACTTTTTCGTCGCGGGCGTCCTGACGCTGGTGGATATATGGTTTCAAGGGCATCATCTGGGTGCCGCTGAGACGATCCGGCGGGCCGGCGTGGTGGAGCGCCTGCTGGGAGCGGGGGCGGTCGTCTGGTTCTACCTCTCCAAGGCGCTGCTTCCGATCCACCTGATCTTCATCTATCCGCACTGGCAGATCGAGGCGGGGAATATCCTTTGGTGGCTGCCGCTGCTGGGAGCGCTGGGCCTGACCTGGTTGCTTTGGCTGAAAAGTAAAGGAGCCCGTCTTCGCTCGCTGGACGCGAGCTACGACGCGGCAATTTCTGCTTCGCGAAGCGAAGGCAGAAATTGGTGGCGAGCCGCACTCTTTGCCTGGGGATATTTCTGTTTGGCGCTGCTGCCGGTGATGGGGTTCGCCGACGTGTACTTCATGAAGTTTTCGCTGGTGGCGGACCACTATCAGCATCTGGCGCTCATCGGGGTGACGGCGCTGGCCGGAGCGGGGTGGGCCGAATGGCGGCGGCGGGTGCCAGGCGCGCTGCCCGTGACGGCGGCGGCCCTTGCGGCCGGCGTCCTGGCTCTCCTGACCTGGCGGCAATGCCTGAGGTATCGCGACGCGGAGACCCTTTTTGCCGTCACCCTCCGGGAGAATCCCGGTTCCGCGATGGCGCACAACAATCTGGGCGTGATCCTGGCCGATGCGCACCGGCTGCCGGAAGCGGTGGCGCAATTCGGGGAGGCCCTCCGCCTCGACCCCGGCTATGCCGACGCCGAGCGCAATTTTGGCCTGACGCTGGCGCGTTCGGGCCGCGCGGCGGAAGCGATCCCGCACTACGAGGCGGCCCTGCTGCTCCAGCCGGACTTCGCGAATGCGCAGGACGATCTCGGGAATGCGCTCCTGTGGCTGGGCCGCACCGCGGAGGCGCCGCCGCATTTTGAGCGGGCGATCATGCTGAATCCCGCGGACGCCGAGGCCCAGTGCAACCTGGGGATCGCGCTGGTCCGCCTCGATCGCGTGGCGGAGGCGATTCCGCATTATGAGGCCGCCATCCGCTTGGAGCCGGACAACGCCGCCATGCATCTCAATTTCGCCCACGCCCTGATGCAGGGAGGCCGTCCACGGGAGGCGATCGCCCAGTATGAGCAGGTGCTGCGGCTGCGCCCGGGAGACGCCGACGCCCGGTCCGATTTGGCGCTGGCGCGCCAGGCGGTGGAGACCGGCGCCCGCCCATGATTCGCCCGTGCCCGTGAAATATTCGGGCTAGGGCGGCATAGGCGGGAGCAGGCCCTGCAATTGCGCAAAGCGGTCCCGGATCGTCGCGTTCGGTGCCGTCGCGAGGCCGCGGTCCACGAGCCGGCGGACGGAGGGCCACTGGCCGGCCTGGGCGTCGAGCAGCGCGACCCGGTAGCTCAGGTTCGCACTGCGGGGAAAGAGGATCGTGTCCTCGTCCAGATGGACCAGGTCCGAGGGCAGCGGCCTGACGTCGCTGTGAAACCAGATATCGGAGAAGAGTTCGGCCAGGTCGGACAAGGGCGGGGATTGCCCTCGGGCCGTGAGGAGGAGGTTGACGATGGCCGCGGTCTGCGGGGAGCTGAGCTTGCCCTGGGTTCCGGCCGGCTTGGCGCGCGCCTGGGCATAGAGAATGCGGGCCAGCTCGGCGTAGGCCAGCGGGCGGACCACGCGGGCCTCGACGGCCGCGGTGAGGAAGGGCAGGGCGGCCGCGTCGTCGCCGGCATCGCATTCGCACAGGCCCATCACCGCGAGCAGCCGCGGATCGCGTTCGCCGAGGTCGTAGGCGCGACGCAGCGTGCGTCGCGCCTGGTCCAGATAATTTCCGCTCAGCGCGGGATAGCTCTTCTTGACGTAGGCCGTCTCGAGCCGTTCCCAGTCCCCCTTGATGCGGCCAATTTCCGCGGGGGTGGCCGGCCCCAGGCTGAATTTGATCGTCTCGAGGGGAGCATCGGGATGCAGCCGCAAGGTGCCCCCGATGGCCACGGGCAGGTAGGCGCCGAGCCGGGCGCGCATTTCGTCAAAGCCCAGGCCGAAACCCTCGCGGAACAGGGCTTCGGTGACGGGCCCCCGGCTGGCCCGATCCACGAATTTGAAATACGCCTGCCGTTCCTCGAGGCTCCGGCCGTCGAGCGCCCACCGCACAAACAAGGCGGACTGGGCGATCCAGATCTCCCGATAGTGCTCCACGGACTCGGCCGGAGCGAGCGGCGGCCGCGGCGCGATCAGCAGCTCTTCCATCGGCAACAGGGTGAGCGCGGCCGCGGCGGGGTCCTTTCGCACCGCCTCGGTTCCCTCATCGGAAAGCCACACAACCGGAGCGAGCTGGATCTCCTTTGAATCGAGCAGCATCGAATCGTAGAGGTGCAGGACCCCGACCGCGAACCACGCGGGAAGGGGCGGCACCCGCCGCTGGAGCGTGAAGCTCACGTAATCCGGCGTGAGGCTGAGCTGGCTGCGCTCCATCTTGACGGGGTCCACCAGGGCGAAAACCGTGTAGGCGTCATTCGCCATCAGGCGGAGATTCGGCAGCACATGGACGTGCTCGGCTGGAGCGGCGGGATTGGTGTGAAACATGTCAACCAGCACGTCCCGGTTCAGGCGCCCCTGCATCTCGGTGCCGCATAAAATATGGACGACGGGAACCGACAAGCTGAGCTGAAGCTCCGGCGGGATCACCAGCTGGAGCAATTGGCGCAGGTGACAAAACTGCATCATGAATTCCTTCGTCGTGTAATCGGGGCAGAGCGAGAGGACCTCCAAGCCGGTCGCTTCCGCATACCGCCACGGCAGGGGATTGCGCGGTTCGCTGACCAACAGGGGCGGCAATTCCACGATCCGATTCGGGCCGGGCTCGGCGCCGGCGACCGGCAGCGTCACAGCCGCGGCAACGGTTAGGAAAGCCGAAGCCGGGCGGAGAAGCTGGAGAAATCTAGGGTTCACGCGTGAGCGGATCGGATGCGGGCCAGGATGCACTTTTGCCGCGGGCTGTCGATACGCCCCCGGTGCCCCCAGCCGGGCATTTTTTCAACGTGACCTGCGGCGCGCCTGCGGGAGAATGGGCGAAATCCCCGCATGAAGCGCATCACGCGTCCTGAACTGCCGGTTATCGTCCTGCTCCTGGTCGTGGCGACGGTCGTGGTCCTCCTTCTGCCCGCCAGCCTGGTTTTCGGCTCGGTCTTCGGCGACCTCCCCTCCCAGATCATTCCCTGGCGGGCCTTCGCCACGGCCAGCCTGCGCGCAGGGCATTTGCCGCTCTGGAATCCCTACACCTATTCGGGTGAACCCTTCCTCGGCGGATTCCAGTCCGCCGTACTGTATCCGCTGAATGTCATTTTTCTCTGCCTGCCGCTGGCCCGGGCGATCAACCTGTCGATCCTGCTCCATCTCCTGGTCCTCGGCTGGGGCATGTACCGGTGGGGCCGGCAGCGGGGACTGCATCCGGCGGCGGGCGTCCTCAGCGGGGCGACTCTCGCCCTGAGCGGCGTGGTTTATCCCCACATCTACGCCGGCCATCTCCCCAACATCTGCTCCATGGCCTGGGCGCCGTGGATTCTCGGCGGGCTGGAAAGCGGGTGGTGCGAGCGGCGGAGCGCCGGCCTGTTCCAGGCAAGCGCCGCCATCTGCCTGCAGATCCTGGCAGGCAATGTCCAATACGTCTTTCTCACCGGCGTGGCGGCCGGCCTGGACGCCCTGGTCTGGTCGGCAGCGGAGCGCTCCACCCGCTGGCGCGCCCTGCCCACTGTCGCCGCCTGTTACGCGGCCGCGGGCCTTCTGGCGGCGGCTCAACTCTTCCCGGGCGTCGCGGCCTTGCAGGAGAGCGTGCGAAACGGGCAGCCTTACGCGGCCGCCAGCGTATTTTCATTTCCCTTCGAGAATTTTCTCACGCTTTTTGCGCCGGGTTTTTTCGGCGATCATCTGCACACCGCCTACTGGGGCCGCTGGTACATCCAGGAAATGACGGTTTTCATCGGTGCGGCGGGCGTGATCCTGGTCCTGGCTGGAGCCTTTGACCCGGCGCACGGGAGGCGCGTCCGGCTCGACCTGGCCGCGGCCGCGCTGCTTCTCCTCCTGGCCTTGGGGGCGAACACGCCGCTCTATCGCCCGCTCTATGAGTTCGTGCCCGGCTTCGGGACCATCCGGGGCATGTCCAAATTCACCTTTCCGGGGATGATCTTCGTCGTCCTCGCGGCCGGAGCCGGAGCGGACGCCTTGATCCGGCGCCACCCGATCCGGCGCGGCGTGGCTTATCTTGCCTTGGGCGCGGCGTTCGCCCTGGCCGTGGCCGGTCTTTTCCTTCTGAATCAGCCGGAGCGGGTGGCCGGGTATATGCGCGCATGGCAGGCCGCGGACCAGATCTATGACCCTCGCGTGACGCCGGCCCAGAGCGCATTTACGATCGACGCCGGCACCCGTGCGGCCGACTCAATCCTTGGGGCAGCCGTGCTTTTTCTTCTCACGGGCGGTAGCCTGCTCTGGGCTGGACGGCGACCCGGTCTGCGTTGGGCGCCGCTCATTATCCTGGGAGCGGAGATGATGGCATTTGCGTGGTCGAATTCCGCAAGGACCGACCCGTCCTTGGCCGCCCCCGATGGTGTCCGGGATTTTTTCGCCCAAAACCCCGGGGATTACAGGGTGCTGATGCAAATCATGCCAACGGGCTACGATGGAGGCTTCCTCCTCGGCGTGCCCGACCTGTGGGGCAATGACCCCTTTGTCCTGCGTCGTTACGCCGAATTCATGGCCTTTACCCGGGGCAAGGATCCGAATCAGGCCAGCCAGACGCTCTCCCCCTTCGAGGGCGTTCCGCCACTGTACGCGATGCTCCGCTGCCGGTACTTCTTCAAGCTACTCAAGGATAATCATATCGGAGCTTTTGTCGCAACGGCCCCTCCGATGGCCCGCGCCCAACTGATTTCCGGCTACAGCGTGCCCGGCGGCCGGGACGCGATCTTTGCCGCATTGAGCCGGGATTTCGATCCGCGCCGGACCGTCCTGCTGGAGAGCGAGCCGTCGCCACGACCGGTGCCGAGCGCCGATCCCGGCACCGTGCATGCGGTGGAATCGTCGCCGGACGAACTAGTGATCGAGGCCAACGTCAAGACTCCGTCGCTGCTCCTTGTCACGGATCCCTATAGCCGCGACTGGCGGGCAGTGCCGCTGGCAGGCAGCTCCCAGCAGGCCTACCAGATCTTGCCAGCCGATTACATCCTCCGGGCCGTCCCGCTGAACGCCGGGTATCATCATCTTGTCATGGAATATACCCCGTCTTTCTTCCGGCTCGGCATCGCCGTATCCCTCGCCGCATGGTTGGGATGGCTGGCCGCCGCTTTCGGAACGAAGGGGTCGGGCCGCTAGTTGTTAATTTTCTGCGGAATCTCGATGAATGCGCTGCGGTGACCGCTGAAAATTAACAACTAGCGGCCCGACCCCTTTGCTTGAAACCGCCGGATTTCACGGATATCACAGCCGACCAAACCTCAATTGCCTCTCTTGGTGGTTACCACTCTCGCACCATGACCTACCCCCGCTCATTGCTCACGGCCGGCGCGTCGCTCGGTCTCTTTTTCGGATCGGCAGCCGGTGCCGCGCTGGCGGCCCCGCCTTCGCTCGCCCAGGCGAGTGCCACCGCGGCCGCCGCAGTCGCGTCCGCTGGTTCGGGGCATCAAATCGCCCCCGGCGTTTTCCAGCCGACCTGGCAGTCGCTGGAGCAGAACTACCGATGCCCGGAATGGTTTCGCGACGCCAAGTTCGGCATTTGGGCGCATTGGACCGCCCAGTGCGTGCCTGAACAGGGCGACTGGTACGCGCGGAAGATGTACCTGCAGGGCGACAAGGACTACGATTATCACGTCGCGCATTACGGGCACCCCTCGGAGTTCGGATTCATGGAAATCGACAACCTGTGGAAGGCGGAGCACTGGGACCCGGAAAAGCTGATGGAGCTCTATGTGCGCGCCGGCGCCAAATACTTCGTCGCCCTCGCCAACCACCACGACAATTTCGACGCCTACGACTCGAAGTACCACGCCTGGAACTCGGTCAACGTCGGCCCGAAGAAGGACATCGTCGGCACGTGGGCCCGCATCGCCCGCGCGCACGGGCTGAAGTTTGGCGTGACCAACCACTCGTCCCATGCCTGGGATTGGTTCGCGAGCGCCTACGGCTATGATCCGGAGGGGCCGAAGGCGGGCGTCCGCTACGACGCCTACACGCTGACCGCGGCGGAGGGGAAGGGAAAGTGGTGGGACGGCCTCGATCCGCAGGATCTGTATACCGGCCCCAATCTGGTGATGCCCGCCGGGTTCACGACGATCGCGGCGGCCAATGCCTGGCACAAGGCGCATGACGGTATCTTCACCGAGAATGCGCCGCCGAACAACCCCGCCTTCGTCAACACCTGGTTCCTGCGCTGCCAGGACCTCATCGACAAGTATCATCCCGATCTCCTCTACTTCGACGACTCGGAGCTGCCATTTGGCCAGACTGGGCTCGATATCGCAGCCCACTATTACAACGCCGCCGCGGCCTGGAAT
>Ga0302326_10001327_pt1 | contig 63497 bp, 74 predicted proteins | sample Palsa_T0_3_FD_202264 | JGI IMG/M metagenome (GOLD analysis project Ga0302326, IMG submission 202264) | Peat permafrost microbial communities from Stordalen Mire near Abisko, Sweden - Palsa_T0_3 | ecosystem: Environmental > Terrestrial > Soil > Palsa > Peat permafrost | place: Sweden: Abisko...
GCCTCTGGCCGCTCCGCTCACCAAAGAGACATGTAGGCAAATAGCCGCGCCGGCATCGCGCATCGAGCCGCGCCGGGTCGCCCCGGCGCGGCCTTATCGCTCGTTCAAATCAATTGGGCCAGCACCGATGGCCGTAGGGCCCGACATGCATTCCGGGCGGGCAGGCGAAGACGGTGCCGCGCAGGCTGCCGCCCGGACCGCCGAACGGATGGCAAGCGCCGCCTGGCCCGCGCCACCATCCGGGGCCGCACCCTTCGGCTATTTTCACGATTGCGGCTTCGCCGCCGCCAACCGGCATCGGCGAGATCGCCGCATTGGCGACGCTCGCCAGACCCAGAGCAAACGCCGCACTCAAGACGACTGACTTAAGCATCATGGTTCCCTCCAAACATTGAGACCGCGCTGCTGATTATTCAAACGGCAGATGAACGGCGGCTGAACCACAGGCCAAAGTGGTATGACATTGACGAAAACAGGCTTGCCGGCCTAGCGAGGGGGAGCCGGCCTGGATTTTTCGGCGTCCTGAGTGGCCGCAGGTCGTCCCCCTCACTTGCCGGCGCATGCCGGATTGGATCCCCGTTCTTCCGCATTGGCGGACGGGTTCACTTCATGCCCGCGTCTTCCGTCGCGGTTCAGGTTCGCCGGATACGGCTGATTGGCGCAATTGGCCGCATTCGGACCGAGGACAAAATACTCGGGCGAGGTGAGCGGAAAGGGTTCGATCGGCACGCCAAGCTGCGCGCGCGCCGCGTCGGCGCCCATCAGCAAAACCAAAGCCGCCAGTCCCATGCGCATCGGGCGCCCCAGATTCAAAAGATCGCGCCTCGGCGCTCGTCGTCCTAAAATCGAATTTAACCCGCCGATCCCTGCGTATCATAAACGGCGCCGCCTTGTCCGCGTCGGGATCGATGCGGGACCGGCGCACGCGCCAGCGCCGCCGGGCGCGTTCGAACGGAAGGGAATCCGCCAATGGTCGCCTATGTCGTCTTCACGCGCGAAAAGATGCGCAACCCCGAGGAATATGAGCGCTACCGCGAGACTTCGCGGCCCGCCGCCGCGGGCCATCCGCTGAAAGCGTTGGCGCTATACGGCAAGCACGAAACGCTCGAAGGCGCCGCGATCGAGGGCGCGGTGATCCTGGAGTTTCCAACTATCGAGGCCGCCAAGGCCTATTATTACAGCCCGGCCTATCAGGAGGCGGTGCGGCATCGCTTCCTCGCGGCGGACTATCGGGTGTTCATCGTCGAGGGGCTGTGACGCAAAGGGGGCGGAGTAGCGCGAGCCTTCGCCAAACTGAGACAACTGAGCCACCAGCCTAACGCGGACGCTCGCTCGGTTTGAATTTTCGGCGGGTCGGCGTTCGCTCGCGCCCTGTTGATTTCACGGCTATGCTTGGCCGACAGGAGGCGCAAAATGGACGTCAAAGAATGGCTCATTCGTTGGGCGGCCGATAACATTCACGAAGGCTACACGGACAGCGAAGCGTCGATGGAGAAGGCGGCCGCCGACTGTCTGAACGCGGCCGAGGCGGAGGGCGTGCCGCCCTCGCAGGTCATCGAGGCCGCGGATGGCGATCTGGCCGCCTATCTCAGAGATTTCAAAATCGACAATGCCGAGGGCGACTAAGGCCCAGGCCGAAGGGCCGCAAGGCAGTCAGGGAACGCGATGAAGCTTGAAGGCGGGTGCTATTGCGGCAAGGTGCGCTATGCCGCCGAGGGCGAGCCGACGCTGCGGGCGCAATGCCACTGCCGCGAATGCCAATATATCAGCGGCGGCTCCCCCAACATGTTTCTTCTCATGCCGCCCGAAGGCTTCCGTTACACCGATGGCTCGCCCAGGCAATTCCAGCGCAGCGATCTCGAGCGCCCCGTGACGCGGGAATTCTGCGCGGAATGCGGCACGCATCTGACGACGCGGCGGCCGGGTCTGGCCGCCGTCATTTTGAAAGTCGGCACGCTCGACGATCCCAGCCTGTTCGGCGCGCCTGAGATGGCGATTTACACCATCGACAAGCAGCCTTTCCATCAAATCCCCGACGGCCTGCCGACCTTCGAGCGGCTGCCGAAACGATAAGGCCGGCCTCGCGCTCGCCATTCGCTTCCGGTATGCTTGGCTGAAAGCAGGGACCGCGCGATGAGGATTCTCGTTATCATTTCTTCGCTATTGGCCGTGCTTCCCGCGCATGCCTCCATGCTGGGGTGTGAAACGAAGACCGCCGATCCCCAATATTGCCACAACGGCGAACGACGCGCCGTATGCATTGAAGACGGTCATCTCGTCTGGGCCGACACCCGCGAGGCCGTTTCCAATGGAGAAGTCAGTTTCCTGGCGTCGGACGGCCCGGTTGCTAAGCCCCGTTGCGCGGCGGCGCCGGCGGCAGCCCCGGCTACAGGGGCAACCTCAGCAACGGCCCCAGCCTCAGCGCCGGCCAAGTGAGGCGAGAGTGACCTGACCCCGAACGTTCATCCAGCGATCGGTAGAGTCCTTTGGTCAACATGGCGCAAGAGCGCCGGCGGAGCAACGAACGATCGGCGGAGCGGGTCGGGGTTGCGCAGCCGATCGTTCGTTGCGGTGAGATTGGCCGCGTGGGCGGCTGGCGTGAGGTAGCCGAGCGCTGAGTGCGGTCGGCAAGTGTTGAAGTCCGCGGTCCAGCGTGCAATCGCCATCTTGGCGTGGGCAAGCGAGAAGAACAGCGTCTCGTTTAGAAGCTCGTCGCGCATGCGCCCGTTGAAGCTCTCGACAAAGCCATTCTGGGTCGGCTTGCCCGGTTCGATGTAATGCCAATCAATCTTGGCCACGCCCGCCCAGCCGATCGCCGCGTTCGAGGTGAATTCGGTCCCGTTGTCGGAAACGATCATCGCCGGCCGCCCGCGCCGCGCGATCAGATCGTCGAGTTCGCGAACCACCCGTTTGCCCGAGAGGCAGGTGTCAGGGATCGCCGCCAGGCATTCGCGCGTGGCGTCGTCGACGACGTTGAGAATGCGGAGGCGCCGACCGTCGGCCAATTGATCGTGGACAAAATCCAGGCTCCAGCGCTGGTTGGGCTGCGTTGCAAGCCCCCTGGCGGCGCGCGCGCCGCACGCCCGCTTGCGCCCCTTGCGGCGGCGAACCGTCAGACCCTCTTCGCGGTAGAGACGCTGCGTCTTCTTTCGGTTCACCACATAGCCCTCGCGCCTCAGCATAATGTGCAGCCGTCGATAGCCGAAGCGGCGGCGCTCGGCCGCCAAAGCCCGCAGCCGCGCTCGAAGCGCAGCGTCGTCCGCCCGCACGCCTCGATAGCGCGCCGTCGCGAAGGCGCTCCAAAGTCGGAATATCGCCAAGGCGCAGATCGCCGCATTGCTCTTGCGACTTCCAGACCCGCTTCCGCCGGCAGGCGCCGCGTTGGGCAAGTCGGGCGAGCGACGCCTTTCTCGCGAGCTTGCTGCGTGCGGCCTCTTGAAGGCCGATGACGATTGGGAGGAGCAGCACCCGCGAACCGGTTCGCCGCCGAACCCTGGCTGGTTCGCCCCCAAGCCCAAGGAGGCGCAGGCGGACGAGCCGCCGAGAACCGCCGCGAAGCCCGATGAAAACGCGTCGTCTCGCAGCGGCGTTCCCGGCGGCCTTGCCTTCGTCCCTCCCGCGCTTGCGGTCGGGGCGGACTCGTTGCTCGCCGAAAGCGTGTCCGCGACCGCTCTGGATGGGCTCGCGGCGCTGGCCGCTCGCATCTCCGCGCCGGCGATCCTTTTCGGGGCGATTTTCATCCCGAGCGCCAATCGCATCGTGGACGAAGGTCCCGTCCCGGGCCGCCCCGACATGACCTACCGCTGGGCTCGCGACGAGGCCCACGTGACTTTCAGGGCGCTCGTCGACGGCCAGTGGCGAACGCTGACGGTCGGCCTCCAACGGGGCGACGCCTTCTACGCTCCCGACGGTGAAATTGTCGCCCGGGTGGTTCTTGCCGCTGGGCGACGACCGACTTTGGTCACCGCCGTCGAGGCCCTCGATCGCGCGCTCGCGGAATTGCGTCGCGCGAATGGCGAGCCGGCCACAAGTCCAACCGATGAGGATCACGAGCCGAAACTCTGCCCGAACCCCACGCCCGAGCCGATGACGACGGAATCGGCGAACTCGATCGCCTATCAGGAATATGTCACCGGGCTCCCCTACGGTTTGGCGATCCGTCTCGGGAAGGTCAACTTCGACGGCTGCGATCCGGCGACTGGAATCCTGCTCGAAGCCAAGGCGGACATCGACTTCATGTTCGATCAGAATAATAACTTGTACTCTTGGGTTGATCCGGAAAAGGACCCGGTAATTCAGATGGCAAGACAAGCGAAAGCAGCGCTCGCGGCGGGGCGCATTGTCGTCTGGCATGCTCAAACCGAGAAAGGCTATCGAGCATTGACCAAGATGGCGGACGATCTCGACGAACTGAATCTGTTCGTCGTTTGCGATCCGAACTGAACGGAGAGCTTCGATGGATAGGCCGGACCTCAAGCTCTGGTGGGAGCCGCGCGATCCCCCGCAGGCCGATGACGCCCGTAAGCTCTCTGACTTTGTCAGCGGTCTGCCCGACTTCGATCCGATCTATCAAAGTTGGCTGGGATCGCCGACCACCAAGGAGGAGACGGTTCCCGTGCCCCTGAGCGAAGCCAAGGCGAAACAGCTCTTGATCGACAATATGGCTCGCTATGACTCCCCCAATCTCCCTTGGCCGGAGCTGGGGAGCTATATTCGGGGAGGCCATGCGGGACCTCCGCCCTATGATTTCCGCGAGTCGAGCTACGCCGATACCCGCTGCCATGTCGGCGCCTTTGGCCTGAGCGCCTCGGTCAATCCAAACTACATCTTAATGCGGCTCTCTGCGCTGCGTCCCTCCACCGGACGGCCGTGGCGGGCCGCGGAAGTGCGGCCCTTGATGAAGTTCGCGCGCAATATCTGGAGCCCCGCGGAAATGTGCGCGATGTTTCCGTTCTACAACCCTCCCAAGATCCCCGATCCGACCTGGGCCGCGGGCGAGCGAAGTCTCAAGCCGCGCATCGGCTGGATCACCTATCTGCCTCCAAACCTCGCCGCGCGCGCGAAATATCCGGCCGATGTCGAAGTCGAAGCCCTCGCAGACGGCGCTGCGCTCGTCACTCTGTGCGAAGAGCCATTCGAGAAGGACGACGCCGAAGGCCTGAAACGGTTGCATGCGCTTGAGGCCGCACTGCGTCCGATCCAAAGCTGAGCAGCGAGCAATCGGAGGCGCTTGCGCGATTGCTGGAAACCAACAGCGCGCCGCAGGTGGTCGCCTGATTATTCGTCACGCTGGTCCCGGTCGGCTGCTTCACTCTTGACCCGGAGCGTTTTCGGTCCTCGGGCAGGCCGCGGCGCTTATCGATCAGGCGCCGTGCGCGAATTCGTCCTTCTTCGCAGCCTGGTCGGAAGGAGCGCGCACATGCCGCTCGCCCGCTGGCCGTTGCGCGGCTGATTTTGGCGAGCGTCAATCCGCAGCGGCGGAGAGCCGGAGCGCGATCTCGATCGCCGTCCAATAGATCCTCTCCAACAGCTTCTCGTCATAGGGGAGCCAGGGCCTTGCGCTGCGGTTCGCGTCCTTCGCCAAGTCGACGGCGACGGGTTCTCCGTCGCGCGTCACCCGACCGGTCGCCAAATGGATGGCATAGGGGCCGAGGCGCAGATGGCGGGCGTCGAACCGCACGTTGTCGAGGCCGCGCAGCATGCGTTTGAGGGCCTGCTTGCGCATCTCGGCCATTGCGCCGAGCGGGGTTTCGGCGAGGTCCTGCAGATGGGTTTCGCGGGGGCTGTGCGCATCCTCCGCCACGACGGCGAAACTGCTTGCGCTGACCAGAAGATCGACCGCGCGCAGGATTTCGGACAGGGTCGCCGCGGGCAGGGCGCCGAGCCGGGCCGCTCGGCTTTCGCCTGCCGCCCATATTGCGAGATTTCCGGTGGTCGTTCCGCCGGGGCGGCCGGGATAGATGCGGTCGGCGAGTTGCAGCCTTGCGGTCCATCGCCCGAAAGAACGCGTCAGACAATGATCGCCGTCCTCCCAGCGCTCCTGCCGCGCGACGCCGAGAAGCGGCGTCACCGCCACGACATGACCCGCGAACATCGCGCTCGCCTCGTCCGCCCGCGCCTCGGCGGGCGCTACGTAGTGCTCGCGAAACACCTGCTTGAACGGCTGCTTGATCCGCAAGACCGACAGGCGGTCACGCCACGCCTCGCGTTCGGCGGCGGTCGCCTCCGACGGGTGCCAGAGCGTCACGCGGCATGCCGGCGGCGGCGCAACCTCCTTGCCGGCGATATCCTGGAGCGCCAACCGGTCGCCGGTCAGGACGGGGAGCGCGGCTATGCCGCTCCCGGCCGGATCGAGGAAGCGCCACACCAGCGACGCGGCGAGAGTTCTCGCCTGCGGGTGTTCGGCGAGCCGGGCGCGCCACGCCTCATAGTCCAGCGTCATGCCGAGCGCGAGGCCGGCTTCCAGGCAACGCGCCAGCATCGTCAACTGCGGCTTCGATAGCGGCTGATCCGGCGGCAGGCGCAGGGCGATCTCCGGCCGGCCCGCAAGGGCGCGTTGGGCGCCGCGCAGATTGCGTTGCAGCCGTTTCTTGACGCCGACATGGCGGATGTCCCGGATGACCTCGCGCAGCGTCGCCGCCGCCTCCGGCGTCGGAAAGGCTTCGATGGCTCTTCCGAGCCCCAAGGCGACCGATTGCGACGGGGTCGTCTTCGCGGCCGTGGGCGCCAGGCTCACCTTGCGAAACAATTCGTCCAACACCGGCGGCAGCCAGGCTTCGTCGCGGTCGAGCGCCACCCGGGCGAGGCGGGCGATCACGCGCGATTCCGCAAGCGTGAAAGCTTTGTCCGACTCGTAAGGCAGTTCGAAAGCGTGGAGCTTGCGAACGCGCTCTCCGGCCGCTCTCAGGCCAGCCTCGGCGAAGGCGGGGTAGGGCGCGCATTCCGACAAACGATGGCGTCCGTCCACGCCGTTCGCCTCCTGCGCGAGATCATGCAAGGAGGCGAGGTCGGCGAGGAGGAGGTTGGCGGGCAGATCGAGGGAGGGCGCCATGCGTAATTCCTCAACGAGAAGCGGCGAAGGCGCCAGGTCGGCCGCGAGCTGCTCGAGAACTCTGGCTTCGCACGCCGGATCGATCAGCCGCGCCAGCGCGAGCGCGAGATGCGGCATGGCGCGGCGCTCCGAGGCGGCAAGGAAGCGCCCGGCGGCGGCGGCGAGACCGTCGAACGACAGTTCGACGCAGCGCCGGAGCGCGAAACAGGCTTCTTTCCAAATATAAAACGGGCCGCCGCCGTGGGACTTGTCCGGGTCCTCTTCGATTTTGCGCGCGAGCAGGTCGAGATAATCCCGGCAAGCCGAGCCGCGAAACGCCGGCTCCATCTTCCTGCCGAGTTCAAGGACGGCGCGGGCCGCGTTGGCGGCAGGGGCTCGCAGCCGATGCGCATCCCGCGAAACCGCGGTCTCATGGGCGGCGGTCCAGAGGTCGCCGAGCGCCAGCGGATCGATCCAGGCCAAGTCGATGGGTTCGGCGGCGAGGCTGGAATTGATCGGCGCCGCGCCGGTCATCCAGTTGATGAGCGCGATGGTTTCCGGACGAATGTCGGGTATCGACATGGCGAATGCTGCTCCCCGCCTAACTCTGCCGCCTGCCGAATTTCGATGTCCGCAGCTTGCACGCAAATCCCTACGACGCCGACTCGCGCGGCGTCCGATTATCCTGAATCAAGCTGCGAAGGATCCCTAGCGATTCAATCATGACGTCGGCGTGTCGACCAAAAGCGAAATGGCGTAGACGGCAATGACGACGGCGGTCGTGAGAACGGCGATCGCAGCGAACATGACGGCCTCGCGATTGTTCCCTATTTGTTCTCACAATTCTAGAACGCCGTCAAGGCTCTTACGGGGACGATCAGCCTGTCCCTCGCGCGCGACACGCTCACGTTTGAAGCGCGCTTTTTGGTGCATATCGCCCTGATCCCCACCGACGATCCCACCGCCATCCCAGCCTACAGGCGCTGGGGAAATTGGAACGAGCGCCCGCCGCCGGCCTACCATGTCGCGGCTTTGCGCGCCTGGCGCGACCGCTATGGCGCCGAACTCGTCGGCCTTGCGGCCGACACGATGAACCTGCGCGTATCGCGCAAGCCCGCGACGCGCGAAGAGGCGCTCCAGCTCGCTCGCGAACAGTATTTCTATTGCAACGACATCATTGACCAGGGCATGCGCTCTTATCGGAACCTGGCCGCCGGATTGATGGCGAGCGACTGGCGGTTCTTCTGGTGGGACTGAACGTCCCGGCAGCCTCGGCTCCGCGCTGAAAGCTACTTCCCGCCGGGATCGGCAGGCCTCGCGGCGCCGCTCCCCGCCGCGGAGACCCGGCTCGGCCGGCGGACGGCGCGCACCTTGCCGCTGCTTCCGCCGCCGCAGAAGAACCGATCCTTGCCGTCGGACTCGAGCCCGGATACGCCGACGCCAGGAGGCATCTCCAGCCTCTCGAGCGCCTCTCCCGTCGCCGGATCGAGCCGCGTCAGGTCGCCCTCCTCGCCCTCCCAGGCGCCGTGCCAGAGTTCGCCCTCGACCCAGGTGACGCCGGTGACGAAGCGGCTGGTTTCGATGGTGCGAAGAACCGCCCCGGTGTCCGGATCGATCTGATGGATCTTGCGGTCCCGATATTGCCCGACCCACAGCGTCCCTTCGGCCCAGGCGAGCCCTGAATCGCCGCCCCCGCCGGGCGCCGGGATGGTGGCGAGCACGCGGCCGGTCTTGGGGTCGATCTTCTGGATGCGGTCCTCGGCAATCTGAAACAGGTGCTGGCCGTCGAAGGCGGTCCCGGCATGCGCGGCGACGTCGATCGAGCGCGAAACCTCGCCGCTCGCCGGATCAAAGGCGTGCAGCCTATCTCCGGACGCAAACCAGACGTGGCGGCCGTCGTAGCTGACCCCATTGACGCGCGCGGCGTCGGGAAAGGGCCCATATTCCCTGAGGATCTCGGCTGCGAATCGTTTCATGGCTACACTCTAGTCGCCCGGCAGCGGGCCGGGGAGTAACAAGGTTGTCGGGAATCCCGGCACCGGCGGCGTCATCCAGCGCCGCGCCCGCCCGCGCCCGAACGACTGCACCCTGCCCGCCGCCGCCAGCGCATCGAACGCCCGCTGCACCGTGCGCGGGCTCGCGCCCAAGGCGATCGCCAGGGCCGAACTCGACCAAGCCTCGCCGTCGGCGAGGAAGGCGAGCACCGCCGCATGCGGCTCTTCGAGCAGCGGCGCCAGCACGACGACCTCGCGCGCGCGGCGCGGCGTCAGCGCAAAGCCGCGCTTCGTCGCGTTCACCTCCGCCAGCGTGTGAAGCTCGGCGCGCAGCCGCCCGATCTCGACCCGCAGGCGCGCGCGATGCGATTCATCGGCGTGCCTGGCGCGGAAGGCGCGGGCAAGGAGCGCGCTCCTTGGCGCATCGCCCGGCCAGGCTTCGCCGAGGGCGCGCGCCAGCGCGAACAATATCGGGCGCGTGGCGAGCGAGACGGCCGCGCCGGCGCGCCGCACGACATTTCGGCACGCGTCCACCACGAGCGCGTCGGAGGCCAGCAGCGCTTCGACCTCTTCGAGCAGGAGCGGGCGTTCCTCGCCGCGCGCGATGAGGCGCGCCGCGGGCGCGTTGAGGAGGCGGGACGCGCCTTCGACTTCCGCCGTCAGGGCCGGGATGTCCGCTTCGCGCGCCGCGCGTTCGGCCCGCGCGAGCGCGGCCCGCGCCGCCTTCGTGTGCAGGCGCCGGATGGCGATCCCCGCGACCGCCAGTTCGTGGGCGGCCTGCGATGCCGGAGGGAGCAGGGCAGGGTCGAGCCCGCCAAGCGCGCGCTCCGCCTCGTCGAGGCGCCCGATCAAAAGCAGACTCCGGACCTCGAGGTTGCGCGCATGCGCGGCATTCACTTGGTCGCCATGCGCTTCGAGCGTCGCCCGCGCCGCGTCGAGCGTCTTTGCGGGCCAGCCGAGGTCCCGCGAGACAAGCGCGACCTCGGCCTCGGCGACGACGCATCTGGCGCGGGCCACCGCCTCTTTCGGGCCGAAGGCGCGCGCGGCGCTTCGCAGCAGCGCCTTCGCCCGGACGAGATCGCCGAGCTGCGCCATCGCGATGCCGCGCAGCGCCAGCGCGGGCGGGTCGTCGCGCAGAGCGACCCGCTTCAGGGCGCCGAGCGGATCGCCCGCCGCGAGGGCGCGCGCCGCGGCGGTGATCAGCGAGTCCATCTCAATCCCGTCCCATTTGCATCGGCGCCCGTCGCTTCACCGAGAATTCCGACTTTCGAGCGCTTTGCGCAAGGCGCGCGCGTCCTCGATCAGCGCTTTGACGTGGCTGTCCGGCAGGCCGGTCGGCGGCCAGGGGTGGCCGGACATTGAATCCCGTCACACTTGTCACTCCCACCTCTCGATATCCGACTGCTATCTCCATCCGGGACAAAAGATCGAGCGCATTCAGAGGACCGACGATCATGACGACTAGCCCTCTCTATTTGCCGAATGCAGCGCCGCGCGGCGACCGGCTTGCCGCCCTGCGCGCGGCCGACTGGCTGACATTCGGCGCCGCCCCGACCTTCGCCTTCATGGCGGCGCTCACGGGCGTCCTCGGCGGCGGGCATGAAATGTTGTGCACCGCCGCTTCCCCCACCTCGGCGCTGAGCGGAATGGTTCCGATGTACGCGCTGATGAGCGCCTTTCATTTGGCGCCTTGGCTGAAGCTCATCTTTAGTTGGCGAAGAGGGGAACAAACGGGCAGCCGCGGCGCTTAACCGTCAGCCTGCGCCGGTGAGTTAGGCAGTGCGACAACGAACAGGAACAGGAGAGAGACATGGACAAGAATAAAGCCGAAGACATGCGGCGCCAAAACGGGCATCTTGCAATGAAGGCGCCGCCGATCGTGTCGGCGGAGGCCTGGGACGCGGCGCGCCAGCAGATGCTCGTGAAGGAAAAGGCCGTAATGCGGGCCCGCGACGCGCTGGCCGCCGAACGCCGGCGGATGCCATGGATGGCCGTCGAGAAGCGTTATGAATTCGAGGGGCCGAAGGGCAAGGTTAGCCTCATCGACCTGTTCGAGGGGCGCCGGCAGCTGATCGTCTATCGCGCCTTCTTCGAGCCCGGGGTGTTCGGCTGGCCCGAGCAGGCCTGCCGCGGCTGCTCCTTCGGGGCCGATCAGGTCGCCCACCTCGCCCATCTCAACGCCCGCGACACCACGCTGGCCTACGCCTCGCGCGCGCCGCAGGCGGATATCGCGCGGCTGAAGGCGCGGATGGGCTGGAAGATGCCCTGGTACACGATCACCGACAGTTTCGATAAGGACTTCGGCGTCGACGAATGGCACGGGCACAATGTGTTCTTGCGCGACGGCGACAAGGCGTTCCGCACCTATCTCATCAATAGCCGGGGCGACGAGGCGATGGGGACCACCTGGAGTTATCTCGACATCACGCCGCTCGGCCGTCAGGAGATTTGGGAGGACTCGCCGGAGGGCTACCCCCAGACCCCGCCGTACAAGTGGTGGAACTGGCACGACAATTACGAGGCTGGGGCCTCGCCTGACGCGAAGTGGGTCGAGGTGTCCGAGGCCGGCGAAGCCGCCTTCCGAAAGGGCGAGGCGGAGGCGAAGGCCTGCAGCTGCTGATGAGCGCGTCCCAACCGGCCGTCGCGGCGGGAGAGCCGGTCCGGCGGCCTGGACATCTCCGGCCAAAGCTTGTGCGGCAAGGGAGAGAAAGATGAAAGATATCGCGAGAGATGAGCTTGGAGCGCCCGCAATAGTCGATCGCAGCGCCTTCCAGGCGGAGCTGGACGCGTTGCGGGTTCGAGAGAAGGCTCACACGAGAGAAGGCGACGCCATTGCCGCCGCTCGCCGACGGCTCCCGATGGTCGAGGTGGATGGCGCCACGCCGCTGATCGGCGAACGTGGCGCCGCGACGCTATTGGACGCGTTCGAGGGACGCCGGATGCTCATCGCCTATTACTTCATGTGGCAAGCCGGCCATCCCGCGCCGGAGCAATGCGAGGGATGCACCTGGGTTACGTCGCAGGTCCGAGAGCTGTCCTATATTCACTCTCGCGACGTCACCTTCGCCGTGTTTTGCCAAGGCCCCTATGAAGAGAGCGCCCGCTACCGCGACTTCATGGGATGGGAAATGCCTTGGTACTCCGCCCTGGATTCGCTCGACACACTGTTGGTGGGACGCCGCGTCGGCATGATGCACATCGTTTGCTATCTGCGACGAGCCTGCGATGTCTTCGAGACTTACTGGACCACGGTTCGCGGCGTCGAGGCGATGGATAACAGCTATCGGTTGCTGGACTTGAGCGTCTACGGCCGGCAGGAGACGTGGGAGGATTCGCCGGCCGGCTGGCCACAAAGGCTTAAAGGCAAGCAAGTTATTCGGACCGATGGACGTCCCACCGCCCAATGGTCTCGCCTGAAGGTCGGGCGTTCGGACGACCTCGGCGCTGGCCGCCGCTGACTTCATTCCGGCGCCACCGCGAGGGGCGCGAGCGGCGGGCGAGCGGCAACAAAATGAAGAAAGCGACGACCACCATGAAGAAGCGGGAGAGCGGCTCGAAGGAAGGAACAGGAGGAGACTCTCCCTCTCAGCGGATCGATGCGAGGATCAAGGAGCTCGGCGATTGGCGGGGCGAGACGCTCGCTCGGGTGCGAATTCTCATCAAGCAGGCCGACCCGGAAGTCATCGAGGAATGGAAGTGGAGAGGGGTTCCGGTGTGGTCGCATGCCGGAATTATCTGCACGGGCGAGACATACAAAAATGTCGTGAAGACGACCTTCGCCAAGGGCGCCTCGTTGGAGGACCCTTCCGGCCTCTTCAACTCCAGCCTCGAGGGCGGCGTCAGGCGCGCCATCGATTTCCACGAGGGCGACAAGATCGATGAAACGGCGTTGAAGGCGCTCGTTCGCGCCGCTGTGGCGCTGAATACCGCGCGAGCCGCCGCAAGCCCTGTCCGCTCTCAGAAGAGACCAAAGGGCGCTTGAAGAGCGGGTCGTTCAGCTGGTTTCACGAGCCGGTTCGACGGCCTCGAAAATCTACTCAATCATCGAGGCTCTCCCGCGCGGCCGCGAGCAGCTCGTCGTCGAGGATTGTATACGCTGGCAGGCGCTCGAGCGCCTTTGTGTCGACTAGCGGCTTGTTGACGATCCAGTCGACGATCGGCTCCGGCGTGCGGAAATAGCGCAAGTCGAGCGGGTCCTTCGTCATGTCGAAGCCGCAACGCCGCACGACGTGCTCGACTTCCGGCCAGGGCGCCATACCGTAGCGCTTTTCGCCCTCAATCACCCGGCCCAACAGGACATAATCGACCCGCGGCAGCATGATGGACATGCCGCGCGGCCAGACGACGACGCGGCTCGGCCGGCCTTCGATGCGGTGAAAGAAGATGGCCGGCACGAAGGCGCTTCGCTCGAACTCGTCGCATCGCGCCGGGTATTGGTAGTTCCAGGCCCAGGCGGCGCGCAACGCCTCTCCCGACATCGACGCCATCCCGAAATCGGCAAGGCGAGACACGACGGTGCGGGTGGAAAAGACATTGCCGAAATTCCAGCCGTCGAGAAAGCCGCGGCCTGAATAGGGCCCTTCGCCCATGCCGTGCATCTGCGGGTCGTCGATCCGCGGCTGAAAGGCGGCGACCAACGCGGACAATTCCCTCTCGGCCTCGAGCCCGAAAAAGCTTGGCCGGCTGTAGTTGATCTCGAATTCCGCGGCGGCCACCATCCTCTGGAGCAGGACGTTCCTGGCGCAGCGCAGCCGCATGAAGAAATAGACTTCGGTGTCGGGATGTTCGTAGGTTACCTTGTCGCCATCGATCTTAAAATACTTGCGCGCCGCAAAGTGCTCGAGCACGCGCCGGCGCGGCGCCGCAGGCTCGAAGAAGAGGTCCAGGCTGTAGCTCATCGGCGCTGCTGCTGACTAGGCGCGCGCGGCGCGCACGGGGCCGTTGGGTCCGATCGTATGTTCCCGATATGTTCTCAAATATCTCTCCACGAAATAGAGGTCAAGCCGGGCCCCTCATTATTTGATGCAGGCGCTTCGCGGCCAGGGCGCGCGTGAGGCTGCGGCGGAAGTCGTGTATAGACCCTTGGGTTCGGCGCGAGCGCCCTGCACGCGACGCCTGCATTTGGCGCCAGCGGAACAAAAGCTTGATAGGAACAAAACGAGAACATATAATTCTCGAAGGTTTCGCTGCTGAGTGATCGCAAGATGCAAACTTATCGATTGACGAACGAGCCCGGAGGGCGGGGGCTGAGCTGCACACCCGCGGGCCTGTCGCTTGCGGGCGTGCCGCTGCTAGAAAAGACGGAAGCGGGATTCCTGCCTCGCCCGGCTCCTGAGATCACGGCCTTGATCAAGGCGGCGCATGGCGCGCAAGGCGACGCAACCCGACTAGCCTCTAGCCTTGGCGGGATCGCTCGAGCCCTCAACGGCGGAGATTTAGCTCGCGCCGGGATTGCCGCGGTGCTGACGCGGACGCCAGTGCTGAGCCGGGAGGCAGCGGCGCGGCTCGCGCATGCCGAGGAAATACTGATCAAATATAATCGCGATGAGCCGAGGGACTGGCACGGCCGTTGGACGACGGGCGAAGCCGCCGCTCCGGCGAGCATAGTCGCGCCCGGCGGCAAAAGGGTGGCCGGACGTAGGGTGGATCTGATAGGCCCGCGCGCCTCCAATCCCGAGCCTGCCGTCACGGAGCGATATGCGTCGCTTACGCCTGTCGCCTTCGTCTCGCCAGATGACGAGGCGGATGACGATGATTCTCGAGAGCCCACCTCCCTCGAGCAGGCGTTCGAAAGAGAAACGACCCCCTGGGTCCGGTCGATTTTGCCAAGCAGGTCATTCAGTTTGGCGACCGGCTAGGACGAGAAGGCAAAACTCTCCCGCCCGCCGACAAAGAGCATGCGCTCGCCGAATATGCCTTCCTTCAGGATCGCCTCTCATTCTGGCTCGCCTACGATTACAAACCTCCGGAGTCGCAAGGGAATCTCCTCTCCGCCGCTCAAACCCTGTTCCAAGGCGCGGTCAACGGCGGGATCGTCCAGCCCGGCCATATTCCCAAGTCGATGTTGTATGTCGCCGGCGAGGTTTGGGCATATGACAATCTCCAGCCACACGTCCGCATCCCGCCACGTATTCGTCCCTCCCTAAAGCCGACGATCGAAATCGAGCCTACGGCACCCGCAGAGGCACCCAAGGAGGTCGAGGGACTCGGCGGAATTGTCGAAAACAGTGAGATCGGAATTGACTGGAATGGGGGCGCCAAGGATCAGGGTACCCCCCTTGAGGCTTACATCAGCAGACAGAATCCTGACGCCACACAATTGCCGGCGACATCTAAAACGTTCGATGAGTTTAATAAAATAACCGGCGAAGCCATAAGCGCCAAGACGATGAACACGTTGAGTGTGAGCTATATCAAGAATCCACAAAGAATTTACTGGCGAATGAAGGGTTATGTCGACGCCACTGTGGACTACAAGCCTCGTACAGATTTTGATGTCGACCCGACGGAGATTGAGTCGAGAACAATTCATCTTGCGATTCCGGAATATACCTCGTCAACGCAATGGCGTTATCTCTTTATGTCGATACTCTACGGCAGAGAGCGCGGCGTTTCGCTTGTGATCACAAGGATCAGAGAATGAAGTCGGTAGAGCGTTTGCCGTTCGCCCAGTGGGCCGATGTAAAAAGGACGGAAAGATTCATTTGCGTCGAGCCGCTGTCTGGATATCGCATGATCCAGCGTGAAGATGAGGGCTACGTCATCTATTTGCCGCCGGACGCAACCGACGACGCCTTGGGACAGGCGCTGCTGGAAGCGCTGGACAAGAGCCGATTCATCTGGCCCCGCGACGAGCCGGAATTCTTCGAAGCAGACCGATATATGCGATGTTATCGCAATTGGCAGAAGGATTTGATGCGCCGCTACGGCTACAAGACCAAGCGCGAAGCCTACAGGAATATGGATTGGTGTCGGGCCAAGAGATCCGAGGGGAAGATTTCCATCCAGCCGCACAAGCGTGACAAACTGGAATATTGGACTGATCTTCCGCCCGATAGCACCGTCGTCATTCCCACGACGACGGACCCGGCGTCGGCAGGCGCGGCGTTAAGACTGGCCTTGAGCCGCTGCGAATAGTGGTTTGCGAAAATGTCGGGGCGATGCGGGTGGATCTCCGGGCCACTGTCATGGATTGGCTGCGCAGAGTGTGGGACCGGTCCGTTCCGCCGCAATTGTTGGAGCAGATGGCGGATCGACCGCCTGAGGGAGATCGCAAAAACCGGAGAAGGAAATGGGAAGGCATTCCCTTTGCCCAATGGGCTGACATCAACCGGACGGAGAGAATCATATCCATCGAGCCTCTGTCGGGGCAGGGCATAGTCCAGCGCGAAGACGAGGGCTACGTGATCTATCTGGCGCCGGACGCGGATGACGAGGCCATGGGGCGGGCGCTGCTGGAGGCGCTGGACAAGAGCCGATTCATCTGGCCGCGCGATGAGCCACAGTTCTTCGAATGGCCGCGCTATGTGCAATTGTATCAGAACTGGCAGAAGGATTTCATGCGCCGCTACGGCTACAAGACCAAGCGCGAAGCGTATAAAAATATGGACTGGTGTCGGATCCGGCGGTCCGAAGGCAAGATTTCAATTCAGCCGCATGACCGCGTCAAGCCGGAACAATGGGAATGGCTCCCGGCCGATAGAAACGTGGTCATCCCGGCGACGACGGACGCGAAGGCGGTGGGCGCGGCGCTGAGACTGGCCCTGAGCCGCTGCGGGTGACTCGCTCGCCTTGTCTCCGCAACGGCCGTCGCGTCTGGGTTGGCGAAACCCCGAGATCGCCACCTTCGGCTCGATCTTAGGAGCCTCGAGCGTTGTTAAAACGCCTTTCCCTCCTATATTCTGTCGCATGGCGATCGACCGAGGACTGCGGCAGGGGCTCGCTTTTGGAGATGGAGGAAATCGGATGGCCGAAGAACGCGCCGTGCTTGCCGGGGGTTGTTTCTGGGGCATGCAAGACCTCATTCGCCGCACTAAGGGCGTCCTTTCGACGCGCGTCGGCTATTCCGGCGGCGACGTGCGCAACGCCACCTACCGCAATCACGGCACCCATGCGGAAGCCATCGAGATCCTCTTCGATCCCGCGGTGATCAGCTATCGCGAGATCCTCGAATTCTTTTTTCAGATCCACGACCCGAGCACGCGCAACCGCCAGGGCAACGATGTGGGAATGAGCTATCGCTCGGCGATCTATTACACCAGCGACGAACAGAAGCGGATTGCCGAGGACACGATCGCCGACGTCGAGGCTTCCGGGCTGTGGCCGGGCAAGGTCGTGACCGAGGTCGCGCCAGCCGGCGATTTCTGGCAGGCCGAGCCCGAACATCAGGATTACCTCGAGCGCTATCCCAACGGCTACACCTGCCATTTCGTACGCCCTGGCTGGAAGCTGCCGGTTCGCGAAGGCGCCGCTCGAAAGCAGGCGTAATCGCCGGACGTCGAAATGACCGATGCGAATGTCATTTCGAGTGGGATGGGGGATATCGAGTCCGCCCTGCGCGCCGAGGTCGCGTCCTGCACGCATTGTGCGGCCGATCTGCCCGCCGGCCCCCGGCCGGTCGTCCAGTTCAGTTCGTCCGCCCGGATTCTCATCATCGGGCAGGCGCCGGGTTCGCGCGTTCATGCGAGCGGCGTTCCGTGGGACGATCCCAGCGGAGAGCGGTTGCGCGAATGGACGGGCCTGTCGAAGCGCGACTTCTACGATCCTGCGAAGGTCGCCATGATGGCGATGGGCTTTTGCTATCCCGGCAAGGGCAACAACGGCGACCTGCCGCCGCGCGCCGAATGCGCGCCGCGATGGCATCAGCGGATCCTGGCGCTGCTCCCCGCCGAGCGCCTCACGCTGCTCGTCGGCAGCTATGCGCAAACGCGTTATCAGCCGCAGGCGGCGGGTCTTTCGCTTACCTCAAGGGTGCAGCAGTTTCGGACCTTCGGCCCGGCAGTCTTCCCGTTGCCGCACCCGTCGTGGCGCTGCGTCGGTTGGGCGAAAGGCAATCCGTGGTTCGAGAGCGAGGTTCTACCCGCCTTGCGCGAAGCCGTGCGCTCGCGCCTCCCTTGAGGCGGCGCCAAAAATCCGGCGAAACATTCAGCTGCCGGCCATGCTTTGCAAGGCGCACGGTCGCTTATTCGTTGAGCGATCTTCGACCGCTGACGAACGGACTGCCCCTGAGATAAAATCGCAGGGGGCGCTCCGCATCCCGCGAAATGCCGATCCGAACGCTCCGCCCGATTTCGCCGGGTTCTGGGTCGCCGCGTCCGAGATAGAGAGGGCCTTTCCGGCAAAGATCGAGCCCGTCGAGCGAGCGATCGATCCGCAATGCGGCGGCGAGCCTTCCTGGCCCTCGCGCCAGATCGCGCAACCGCTCGACGCCGCGATTGCGCCGCATGATGGGCACGCCTTCCAGCGGCTCCAGCGCCCGGATGAGGACGCCGGCGCCGATCCCGGGCGCCTCGCTGGAGACATTCAGCATGTAGGAGACGCCGTAGGCGAGGTAGACATAGGCGTGGCCGCGCTCGAGAAACAGCGGGCGATTGCGCGCCGTCATCCCCCGGTAGGCGTGGCCGGCGGCGTCGCCGACGATATACGCCTCGGTCTCGACAATACGGCCGCTGGCGACGCCTTCCGGCAATTCCCGCACCACGACCTTGCCGATGAGATAGCGGGCGAGAGACGCCGTATCGATCGGCAGCGCCGAGCGGGCGAGCGGGCGGGGAACGGCCATCCCTAACGCGGCCAGGTTTCAGGCCATCCGCTCGACCCATTGCGCGCGCGAAGGTCCCGGCTCGAAGGGATCGGCGAAATACTGGGTCTCGCGGGCGACCTTGCCATCGAGGAACTCCATGATGCTCACGGTGTAGGACGGGCGCCCGTCATAGGTCAGGACAAATTCGGTGACCCAGAGGCCGCCGACGCCGATGATCCGCCGCACTTTGAAGCGTTTCCGGTTCGGCTGCGCGGCGCGCGACGACTGAATATTCCGCCGCCCGCGTATGCGCTCGCCAGATTGAGGATATTCGAGCACCGCGTCGTCTTGGTAAATCTGGTGCTCCGCCTCGAAATCATCCGCATCGGAGGCGGCCCAGTGGCGATCCAGAGCCGCTCGAATCTCTCGGTCGTCCATAGCCAATCTCCTTGACCATCGCCGTCGATGTTGAGCCGTCATATCATGCACTTGCCGGCGACAGGCCTTCAAGATGGGGCAGGGGCCGTTCCGAGCGCGAAGGTGAACTGACAAGGGGCGCAAGCAGCCTAGCGAAAACCGGGGTGGAGCGTCATGCCGCTACGGCTTGGTCTTCACCGCAATTTCCCCCGTCTCGAGCAGCGATTTGAGATTGGAGAGAATGAGCGGCCAGCCGCCCGAGAACGCCTCGATCAGTTTCGAACCCGCCCGGTCCATTCCATGCGCGATGGTCAGCTTCACGGCGTCGCCGGTCGGCTCGAGTTCGATCGCGCAGCGCGAATAACCCTCCGAATTCAATTCGGGCCTGAATTCGTTGCGCCATCGAATGATGAGGCGCCGGGGCGGATCGATCTCGACGATTTCGCCGGCGTCGGCGACGCGCCCGTCGGGAAAGACCAGGCGCCAGGCCGCGCCCGGCCGCCAATCGCTTTCCTGGTGCATGCCGAACCAATATTGCCTGGTGAAATCCGGACTCGTCAGCGCCGACCACAATCGATCGGGCGTCGTGCGAATAAAAGTGACGTAGACGAAATTGGAGGCTGCCGCGTCAGTCATGATTTTCTCCTTCGAGGGTTTTCTTGAGTTCCGCGAGCGCGCTCAAATGCCGGCGCTCGAACTTGCCGATCCAACGCTGCGAGATTTCGTGGATCGGCACCGGATTGATGAAATGAAGCTTCTCGCGGCCGTGGCGCCGGCTCGACACCAGATTGGCCGCTTCGAGTATGGCCAGATGCTTGGCGACGCCCTGGCGGGTCATATCGAGTCCTCGGCACAGCTCGCCCAATGTCTGGCCATTCTTGTCGTGCAACCAATCCAGCAGCCGCCGGCGGCTTGCATCGGCCAAGGCGCGAAAAACGGCGTCTTCGTCCATGCCGTTAATATGGAACCATGTGGTTGCCTGTCAAGAGCCGATAGGCAGCGGCGAATTCTGATAGCTTAGGCGGGCAGGCGACAATCGAGCAGGAACTGGGTCCATTGACCAAACCCGTCACGATCTACGGCATCAAGAATTGCGACACGATGAAGAAAGCGCGCACGTGGCTCGACGCGCATGGCGTCGCCTATGCGTTCCATGACTACAAGGCGGAGGGCATCGAGCGTCGTAGGCTGAAAAGCTGGGTCCGCGCCCTGGGCTGGGAGGTTCTTCTCAACCGAGCCGGCACGACGTTCCGCGAGCTGCCGGACGCGGACAAGGCCGGGCTTAACGAGGGCAAAGCGATCGCTTTGATGCTTGCGCAACCCTCGATGATCAAGCGCCCGGTGCTCGACATCGGCGGGAAGCTGATCGTCGGCTTCAAGCCCGACACTTACGCGCAGACTTTCCGCTAGACCGACAGTCGATCCTCCGAACCCCTATATAATGCCCAGACGGAGGATGTCGGTTCGCCCGCCGCCGATTCGTCCTTGGGACGCAAACGATCGTAAGGGAAAGAAATGAGTCTCGACCAAAAATATACGGCCACGTCATGAGCGCCCGATTTCGCAATCAGGACGCCGCCGGGCTACAAGCTGCCGCCATGCCGCCAATCATCTCCGTCCGCCAACTCTCCAAGACCTACGCGACCGGTTTCGTCGCCCTGAAGGACATCAATCTCGAAATTCGCCGCGGCGAGATTTTCGCTCTGCTGGGGCCGAACGGGGCCGGCAAGACGACGCTCATCAGCATCCTGTGCGGCATCGTCACGCCAAGTTCCGGCGAGGCTGAGGCCGACGGACACGATATCGTCAGGGATTATCGCGCCGCCCGCTCGATGATCGGCCTCGTGCCGCAGGAACTGACCACCGACACTTTCGACAGCGTCTGGGGCACCGTGAGCTTCAGCCGCGGCCTGTTCGGCAAGGCCCGCAATCCCGCTTATATCGAGAAGGTGCTGAAGGAACTGTCCTTATGGGACAAGAAGGACAGCCGGATCCAGACCTTGTCGGGCGGCATGAAGCGTCGCTTGATGATCGCCAAGGCGCTGTCGCACGAACCGCGGATCTTGTTCCTGGACGAGCCGACGGCGGGGGTCGATGTGGAATTGCGCCGCGACATGTGGCGCCTGGTGCGCGGGTTGCGCGATTCCGGCGTCACGATCATCCTGACGACCCATTATCTCGAGGAGGCCGAAGAGATGGCCGATCGGGTCGGGGTCATCCGCAAGGGGGAGCTGATCCTCGTCGAGGACAAGCGGGAGCTGATGCGCAAGCTTGGCAAGAAGCGCCTGACGCTGCTGCTCGAGGCGCCGATGCCCGACATTCCCGCCGCGCTTGCGGCCTATCCGCTCGCTCTTTCGGCGGACCGAACCGAACTCGTCTACACCTACGACAAGGCGGGCGAGCGCGACGGCGTCGCGGCGCTGCTTCGCGATCTCATGGCCGCCAACGTCGCCTTCAAAGACCTGCGCACCGAGGAGAGCTCGCTGGAGGATATTTTCGTCAGCCTGGTCAGGGGGACGCCATGAACGTCCATGCGATGCGCGCCATCTATCTCTTCGAAATGGCGCGAACCCGGCGCACGCTGCTCCAGAGCCTCGTCGCGCCGGTGCTTTCCACTTCGCTGTATTTTATTGTGTTCGGCGCGGCGATCGGATCGCGCATGTCGCAAGTCGGCGGGGTGAGCTACGGCGCCTTCATCGTGCCGGGCCTCATCATGCTGGGGCTGCTGACGCAGAGCATTTCCAACGCTTCGTTCGGGATTTATTTTCCGCGTTTCGTCGGCACGATCTACGAATTGCTGTCCGCGCCGATTTCCCCCGTCGAGATCGTGATCGCGTATGTCGGCGCGGCGGCGACCAAATCGATCGGTCTTGGCCTCATCACGCTCGCCACGGCGACGCTCTTCGTGACGCTGCGGATCGACCATCCCTTTTGGATGGCGGCGTTTCTCTTGCTGACGGCGGCGACTTTCAGCCTATTCGGATTCGTCATCGGCATCTGGGCCGATGGTTTCGAAAAGCTGCAGATGGTCCCGCTGCTCATCATCACGCCGCTGACGTTTCTTGGCGGCAGTTTCTATTCGATCGATATGCTGCCGCCGTTCTGGCGCGCCGTGACGCTCGTCAACCCCGTGGTCTATCTCGTCAGCGGCTTTCGCTGGAGCTTCTACAGCGTCTCGGACGTCAGCGTCGGCGTCAGCCTCGGCATGACGCTGGTGTTCCTAAGCCTATGCCTGGCGATCGTGGTTTGGATGTTCAAGACGGGGTATCGGTTGAAGACGTGAATGTCTTGCCATTTCGGGACTGCGCGGCGATCGATTCCGTCGCCTTTACTTCCAGCGTCGCGCCGCCCCTCATCCGACCCGACTTCGTCGGGCCACCTTCTCCCGCTTCGCGAGAGAAGGGGCGCGCGTTCCCTTCTCTCGCGAAGCGGGAGAAGGTGGCCTAGCGTTAGCGAGGTCGCGGACGAATGTTTGCATTCGCCTTGGGATGAGGGGCGGCGCTGACCTCAGAAATCAGCCCCTCCGCCCTCTCACTCCTTCGGCCAGGGAAACAAAAACGAATGCGGCTCGACGTGTTCGCTTGGCGATAGTCCAATCGCCGCTTCGCGCCAGTCGGTCGGGTGCTCCTGCGCGGGATCGCGCACGATCGCCTTGCGATAGAGATGCCAGGTCGCGTGGCCGAGGATCGGCACCACAAGGGTGAGGCCGACGAAGAACGGCAGCGAGCCGATCAGCAGCGCCGCCGCGACGATGAGGCCCCACAGCGCCATCGTGAACAAGTTTTCGCGCACCGCCTTGATCGAGGTTGCGACCGCCAAAGCCACGCCGATGTCGCGGTCGAGCAGCAGGGGGAACGAAACGACGCTGATGGCGAGCGTTGCGGCGGCAAAGCAAAAGCCGATGAAACAGCCGACGCCGATCAGCAGCCAGCCGCGCTGCGTCGAGACCACCTCCTTGAGGAAATCGACCAGCGAGGCGGGCGGCGCGGGGCCGAACAATCCGGCATAGAGCCATTGGGCCGCCGTGAGCCAGACCGCGAAAATCGCCAGCAGCAGCAGCCCGAGCGCGGCGATCGAGGGAATGGACGGCGAGCGCAGCACGTTGAAAGCGTATTTCCACGAAGTGTCGAGCCCGAGCTCGCGCCGCCGGCTCATCTCGTAAAGCCCAATCGCCGCGAAGGGGCCGATCAGCGCAAAGCCCGAGGCGAGCGGAAACAGCAATTGCAGCGCATTCTCATGCGAAGTCGCATAGGCCAGCACCAGGCCGCAGAGCGGATAGATCAGCGCCAGAAAGGCCAGATGCGAGGGCATGGCGCGAAAATCGTCAGCCCCTTTGGCGAGCGCCTCGTCGATGTCCCTGGGCTCGATCTTGCGAATGACGGGGGCGGCCGCGACGCCGTCCTGGCCGACGTAGACGTGAAAATTCGCCATGATTTCCTCCCGAACCGAAGCAATCGCGCGATCACGCCTGTCTTGGGAAGAGCGGTTCAAGAATGCGAAATCTCGCCCTGCTTTCTCGGCCGCAGAGCCTACGCCTTTTGGCGCGATTTGTCATTTGCCGCCGGCGGGCGCTTCGCCAGCCATCGGCGAGGCCTCATTCGACGCTCAGCTCGACATGATCCAACTCGCGTTGCAGGCGCAGGAAGACCTGGTCGCTGACAAGGCCGCGCTGGCGCATCAGGACGAGGCGATGTTGCTGCGCGGCGACGATGTCTTTTTGCGCCTGCCGCCGCGCCTCCTGGGCGGCCGGATCATAGACGAGCGCATCGGGCGGCGCCTCGGCGAGATATTGCGCCGTCAGAGCTTTCAGCGAGACCGCGGCGGCGCTGCCCGGCAAAGCTTGCCTGCCGCTGCGGCGCAGCACCTTGAGCGCGGCGACCGCCATTTCCCGACGCGCCGCGGTCTCGCCGGGCAGGCTCTCCTCGTCGCTCTCCAGACCGATCGCGCGCATCAGCGGCTTCAGCGTCGCCGATTGCAGGATCAGCGTGACGACGATCGCCGAAAAGGTCAGAAACACGATGAGGTCGCGCGCCGGAAACGGCTCGTCGCCGGCGATCGTATGGGGGATCGCCAGCGCGGCGGCCAGCGAGAGCATGCCGCGCATGCCGCTCCAGGAGATGACGACCATCATCGGGAACGTCATCGGGCGCTCCAGCACCGGCTTGAAAAGATTGGCGAGCGTCGCCGATCCCAGGATCCAGGCCATGCGCAGCGCGATCAACAAGGCGCTGATCGCCAGGCTGTAGAGCGCGAGTTGGCCGACGCTATAGCCTGACAAAGCGAGCGCGACGGTCCGCAATTGCAGGCCGATCAGCACGAAGATGAGGCTGTTGAGCCCGAAGGCGACGACGTCGGCGAGGACGAAGCCGACCAGGCGGGAGCGGGCGCTCAAGATGTCCTGCGAATGCCAGCCGCGAAACATGCCCGCCGCCAGCACCGCCATAATGCCCGAGGTATGAACGGCGTCGGCGGCGAGATAGGCGGCGAATGGCAACAGGATTCCCCATATCGCCTCCAGTTCGGCGTCGCCAAGCAGACCATGCACGAGTTCGAACAAAGCCGCTATGACGAGGCCGACGAGAATCCCGCCCGTCGCCACGAAGACGAACTGCACGCAAGCCTGCGGAATCGAGAACTCGCCGGTCGAAACCGCCTGGACGGCGAGCGTGAACAGCACCAGCGCCGTCGCGTCATTGACGATGCTCTCGCCTTCCACAACGGTGACGACGCGGCGCGGCGCCCGCAAGTTGCGCATGACGGCGATCGCGGCGGTCGGATCGGTGGCGGCCAGAATGGCGCCCAGCACCATGGCGGCGCCGAGCGGCAGGGCTGGAATCAGCCAATGGGCGGCAAAGCCGACCGCCGCCATCGTCGCCAGCACGAGGCCGATGGCGAGAATGAGGATCGGGCGCAGGCTCTCGCGAAACTCCGCCCAGGGCAGATGCAGCGCCGCCTGATAGAGAATGGGCGGCAGCAGCACGGTGAAGACGATTTCCGGAGCGATGCGGATTTCGGGCAATTGGGGAATGAAGGCGAGCGCCGCGCCGCCGATCACCAGCGCCACCGGATCGGGCAGCCCCATTTTCCGCGCGACCCAGGCGAGCGGCACGCAGCACAGCATCAGCGCGATGAGGATGGAGACGGAAAGCATGGGGCGCCCCGGCGAGCCAGCCCAACTCCGCTCGCCGGATTCGTTCTAACCGAGTTTCCGGCCTCGCGCCTCAGGAACCGGCGGGGGACGAGGCGGCGCGGCGCACAAGTCGCAGGTCTTCGTCATCTTCCGCGGCGTCGATGTGGACCAAGCCCATAGTCGCCGGGAAGTCGATCAAGACCCCTCGCTCGAGATAGCTCCAGTCCGCCTCCCTATGCTTTTCGCTGTAGACACCATCGCTGATGCAACAAACGACAATGCCGGATCGGCCGGCGCAATCCACATTGTCTCCGACCCGTATGGCCTGGCCGTCCGCGTACCGCATTGTTTTCGATTCCTCCGCTAAAGCGGCAAGCCGTGTCGATCCCAATCGTCCGGTCGGAAACAAACCTTTGCGGAATGCACGATCTTGTCCGTCGGTCGGTAAGCCCGATCGCTCATCTTGATCTCAGCGCCGTCAAATGTCCCAAGATGGAAATGATCGCTCTGTTCACTCAGGGCGCGCAACTCGCGGACAAGCAGATCACGTCCTTGCTCGTTAAGCCAAATCTCCAATTCTCCGCGCTCGGACATATAGATAGTGATGCGGGGACTCACGGGTCGCTCCTTCGAAGAATGCGGCCGCTAATCGAACATATGAAAAACCTCCAATCCCCCCGCTACCCCGCAAATTCCGGATAAAACCGCTTCATCATGCGGTTGCGGTAGGCGACAAGATTGGGATGCGATTCGGCCGCCGTGCGCACCGGCGTTTCGAATAGGTTGCACAGACAGGCCGCGACGGCGCCGAACACTGTGGCGTCGGCGCCGCTTGGCTCGCCGCCCAGCAGATATGGCTTGTCGCCCAGGATGTCGGCGATCGCGGCGAGGTCGCGGCGCGCCAGCTCCTCGATCTCGGCTTTGCTGTGGCGTCCTATGCCGTGGGCGACCATCCTCTTCTTCAGATTGCGCAGCACCATCGTTTTGACGATCGGGCGGATCGCCGCCGGCGCGCTCTTGAAGAATCCGGCCGGCCCGCGCCTGAAATTGGCCCTGTCGAACCAGCGCGCGTCGATCACCGTCCAGTAGAGATGGTCCTCGCACATTTTCTCGACCGCCCAGGCGACGCCTTTCTGCCCGGGGCTCAGGCCCCGATCGAAGTCGAAGCGATATTTGCGCTCGATATGAAAGCGGATGAAGGTGGAATCGGCGACGATCTCTTTCTCGTCGCGGATATAGGGCAGTTTGCCCTTGGGCGCCTTGCCGAAACCCGTGAGATCGACCTGATAGGGGAGGCCGGCGAGTTTGAGCAGCGTTTCGCCCTTGAGGACGAACGGGCTCGGATCGGGCAGGCCGAAACCGGGGCCGAACTTGTAAAGCGTGATCATGCCGGATCGCCTCCCGCCGCCGATCGTTCCCTATCCCAGGATCATAAACGAGCGCCGCGGCGCGTCGAGACGATTTACGGAATGCGCAAGCGGCGGGTCTGGCGCCGGACGGCGCAACGGCTCCGTCACGCCCTTTTGGCCGGCCCCGTCGTCACCGCGCAGTCGGGGCGGCCGCCCCATTCGGCCCACGAGCCATCGTAGAGGCCGGCGACGCGCCCGCCCGCCTCTTCGACCGCCAGCGCCAGAATGGCCGCCGAGACGCCGGAGCCGCAGGTCGTGATGACCGGCTTGGCGAGGTCGACGCCATGGGCCGTCAGCGTGGCGGCAAGCGCCGCGTCGGACTTGAGTTTGCCGTGCTCGATGATCTCGACGAAGGGCAGGTTGAGCGCGCCGGGCATATGTCCGCTCTTGAGGCCGGGGCGCGGCTCGGGCGCCGCGCCGGCAAATCGCTCGGCGGGACGCGCGTCGACCACCTGCGCCACGCCGCCCGCCAGCGCCTGGCGCACATCGGCGAGCGAGGCGACGACGCTATGATCGAGGCGGGGGGTGAAGGGACGCGGCTGGCGCTCGGCCGCTCCTTCTTCGATCGGGCGCCCCTCGGCGATCCATTTGGGCAGCCCGCCCTCCAAGATCCTCACGTCCGAGACGCCGAAGGCGCGCAGCATCCACCAGACCCGGGCGGCGGCGAACAGCCCATGCGCGTCATAGACGATCATATGCATGCCGTCCCCTAAGCCCAGTTTGCTCATGGCGGCGGAAAAGGCGACGGGATCGGGCAGCATATGGGGCAGGCCGCTCGACGTGTCGGCGATGACGTCGATGTCGAAGAACACCGCGCCCGGAATATGGCGCTCGCGAAATTCGGCCGCTCCATTGCGCCCGGTCGGCGGCAGGTGCCAGGACGCGTCGATGAGCCCGAGGCCCGGCTCGCCGAGATGCGCGGCGAGCCATTCGGTGGTGACGAAATTATGCGAGGTCATGAGGATGGGTCCCTGTCGGCTCGACGACGTTCTGCGCCAGTCTATCCACATTGCGGGACGACCAGAAGTCGACTTCTCTCTTTATGAGGGATTGTCGCTCTTGGCCGGCGCGGGCGAGGCCTCGAGCGGCGGTATGTCTTCGTCGAGTTGCGTCATCCGCGATCCGGTGATCCCCGTGATGAGCCGCGTGCCCTGCTGAAAGGTGAAATAGTTCCACGCCCAATTCATCACGACGGCGAGGCGGTTGCGAAATCCGATCAGGAAATAGATATGCGCAAAGCACCAGAGCAGCCAGGCGAAGAAGCCGGAAAACCGGACGGGCCCGATCTGAACGACCGCGTGCTTGCGCCCGATCGTCGCCAGGATGCCAAAATCCCGATAGCGGAACGGCGCCGTTTCCCGCCCGCTCATGCGGTCCTTCAGCAGGCGCGCCACATAGGCGCCCTGTTGCTTGGCGACCGGCGCGATGCCCGGCAAAGGCGCGCCCTCGCGCGCCCTGACGAGCGCGGTATCGCCGATGACGAAAATCTCGGGATGGCCGGGAAGCGACAGATCGGCCTGCACTTCGACGCGTCCCGCCGCATCGGTCGCGGCGCCGAGCCAGAGACCGGCGGGGGAGGCCCTCACGCCGGCGCCCCAGATCACCGTCTCAGCCTCGATGCGTTCGGCGCCGATCGCCACGCCATGCGCGTCGCAATCGGTCACCGGCGCGCCGAGCCGCACCTCGACGCCGAGCCGCTCCAGCGATCGCCGCGCCGCTTCCGACAGGCTGGGATCGAAGGGGGTGAGCAGCCGCGGGGCGGCTTCGACAAGAAGGATGCGCGCGCTGGCCGGATCGATGGTGCGGAAATCCGATTTCAGCGCCTTGCGCGCGAGTTCGGCGATGGCGCCGGCCATTTCGACGCCGGTCGGGCCGCCGCCGACCACGACGAAATTGAGCAGGGACCGCCGCCGCGCCGGATCGGCTTCCGATTCCGCCTTCTCGAAGGCGAGCAGGATGCGGCGCCGGATATAGGTCGCATCGTCGATGCGCTTGAGGCCCGGCGCATGGCGCGCCCAGTCGTCATGGCCGAAATAGGCGTGCCGGGCGCCGGTCGCCAGAATGAGATAGTCATAATCGATGCGCCGGTCCTCGGCGAGGACCTGTTTGCGTTCGATGTCGATCCCTGAGACCTCCGCCAGGAGCACCGTCGTATTGGCCTGGCGGGCCAGCACGCTGCGGATCGGCGAGGCGATGTCGGCGGGCGACAGGCCGGCGGTCGCCACCTGATAGAGCAGGGGCTGGAACAGGTGATAATTATGCTGGTCGATGACGGTGACGTCGGCGGGCGCCCTCGCCAAGGCTTTTGCCGCCGACAGGCCGCCAAATCCCGCCCCGACGATGACGATTTTCGGCCGAATGGCTGAGGAGGCCAAGGGAGGCATGCCGGGTTCCATAAGGGGTTGGCGAGGGCGCCGCGGCGCCGGCGAACTTCCCCCCTAAAAAATATTTCAAATGTCCGTGGCCGATCGCCCCGAGAGGTAAAAAAAGCGTCCCGTAAGCGTCCTTCATGCCGCGGTTCGGCATCTGGAGGCTCTCATGGACCACACTGTAAGCCACAATGCATTCAACGTCCTGTTCATCCTCTCGTTCTTCGCCACTTTCGCGATGATCATGGTGCGGTTCGCCTGAAAACGCCCTGCGGCATCGAACCCGCCGGCCTCTAGCGTTCTCTTCTTCTTGATGTTTTTCGCCGGCCCGGCGGCATTCACGAACCGCTTCAGCTAAGCGCGATCCGCACGCGGCGATTGATCTTCCCCTTCTTTTCGATTTGCGTGACCTCGGCGTGACCGATCTCGCCGGTGCGCGCGACATGCGTTCCCCCGCAGGGCTGCAGATCGATCCCCTCGATTTCGACGAGCCTAACGCGCCCGCTGCCGGTCGGCGGCTTGACCGACATGGTCTTGACGAGGCCGGGATTGGCGGCGAGCGCCTCGTCGGTGATCCAACGGGTTCCAACGAGCGCGTTGGTCGCGATCAGCGCATTGAGTTTCTGGGCGATTTCGCCTTTTTCGAGCACGGCGTCGCCGGAATCAAAATCAAGCCGGCCCTCGCCATCGCCGACCGAGCCGCCGGTCACGGGATAGGGCAGGACGGCGGTCAGCAGATGCAGCGCGGTATGGGCGCGCATGCGCTTGAGGCGCAAATCCCAGTCGATCCGCGCCGTGACGCGCTCGCCGGCAGCGGGAAGCTCGGCGCCCTCGGCCGGCACATGCAGAATGGTGCGCTTGTCGGCGTCATAGACCGCGTTGACGATAGAGACGCTCGAGCCGTCCGCCTTGACGATCTCGCCCCGGTCGCCCGGCTGTCCGCCGCCCTGCGCATAGAAATTGGTGGCTTCCAGCACGATGCCGCGCGGCTCGGCGCTGACGACGATTGCCGCGGCCTCCTTGAGATAGGCGTCCTGGCGAAACAGCGGCTCGGTCATTTCATAGGAAAACCTTTGGCGCGCCGGCCTTGCGCTCGAGCCAGCCGGGAACGGGCAGGTTCTTGGAGCGCAGGAAAGCCGGATTGAACAGTTTGGAGGCGTAGCGCACGCCGGAATCGGCCAGGATCGTCACGATAACATGGCCTGGCCCCAATTCCCTGGCCAGATGAATCGCCCCGGCGATATTGATGCCCGAAGACCCCCCCAGCAGCAGGCCTTCCTCTTCGGCGAGGTCGAAGACGATCGGCAGCGCCTCCTCGTCAGGGATCTGATAGGCGAGATCCACCGGCGCGCCTTCGAGATTGGCCGTGATGCGCCCCTGGCCGATGCCCTCGGTGATCGAGGAGCCTTCGCTCTTGAGGGCGCCGTGCTTGTAGAATTCATAGAGCGCGGCGCCCATCGGGTCGGCCAGCGCGATTTTGATTTGGGGATTGCGCGCCTTCAAGGCCATGCCGACGCCGGCCAAGGTGCCGCCCGAACCGACCGCGCAGACAAAGCCGTCGACCTTGCCCGAAGTATCCTCATAGATTTCCGGACCGGTCGTCTCGAAATGGCCGCGCCGGTTGGCGACATTGTCGAACTGGTTCGCCCAGACCGCGCCGTTCGGTTCGGATTTGGCAAGCGTTTCAGCCAGTCGGCCGGAGTATTTCACGTAATTGTTCGGGTTGGAATAAGGCACCGCCGGCACTTCGACGAGTTCGGCGCCGACGAGGCGCAGCATGTCCTTCTTTTCCTGCGTCTGGCTGTCGGGAATGACGATGACGGTGCGAAAACCGAGCGCCGATCCGACCATGCCAAGCCCGATCCCGGTATTGCCCGCCGTGCCTTCGACGATGACGCCGCCCGGACGCAACGCGCCGCTGGCGACCGCGTCCTGAATGATGGCCAGCGCGGCGCGGTCCTTGACGGAGCCGCCCGGGTTCATGAATTCGGCCTTGCCCAGAATCGTGCAGCCGGTCGAGGCGGAGGCGCGCTTCAACTGGATCAGCGGGGTATGGCCGATCGCTTCGATGACGGATGGACTGAACTTCATGTCGCCCTCATGAATGGCAAGCTAGAGAAGCCGACGGCGCGGGACAAGACGAGTGAGAAGTCGCCGCGCGGCCTAGACAAAAACGAGACGCCCGCCGACAAAAACCAGGACGATCGCCAGCAACGGCCGCAGCCAGCGGTCGGGCAGCCGCGGCGCGAGGAAGCTGCCGATGATAATGCCGGGGATCGAGCCGATCAGCAGCAGGCCCAACGTGCCGAAATTGACCGATCCGATCAGCCAATGGCCAAAACCGGCGACCAGGGTCAAAGGCACGGCATGGGCGATGTCGCTGCCGACGATTTGCGAGGTCGGGACCTCAGGATAAAGCAGGATCAGCGCGGTGACGCCGAGCGCGCCGGCGCCGACCGACGAAAGCGACACGAACACGCCCAGCACGATCCCCGTCAGGATCGTCAGCACGACGCGCTTCGTCGGGTTGATGCGTCCGACGCGCGTGGCCGCATAGGCCTGGATGCGGCCGCGCAGCAGCATCGCGGCGGCGGTCAAAAGCAGGGCATAGCCGAGAATCGTGGTGATGAGCGCCGCCGCGCCGGGGCCGAACGGCCCGAAACGATCGAGCAGATAGATCATCGCGAAAGCCGTCGGCGCGCTGCCGAGCGCCAGCAGGCCCGTCACGCGCCAGATCACGGTCTTGTTGAAGCCGTGCACCGCCGTGCCGACGGTCTTGGTCGCCGCCGCATAGAGCAGGTCCGTGCCGACCGCGGTCGCCGGATGGACGCCGAACAGCAGCACGAGGATCGGCGTCATCAGCGAGCCGCCGCCGACCCCGGTCAGGCCGACCACGATTCCGACAAAAAATCCCGACAAGACGTAAAGCAAGGCGCTGTCCTTTTTTGCGAACACGACGCCGCGACGCCGAAAACATTCAGCGTCGGCCTTTTTCCTTGGGGTCATGCCTGAGCAAAGTCGATATAAACGATGTTTTTATAGAATTCAAACCGGCGCCGCCGCCTCCGCCGGCGTCCGGCCTGCGATCGTGCAATCGTCGCCGCATAGGGTTATGCAGGCCTCGCCATTCGCCGCAACTGTCCGACCGGGCGCCGCCATGTTCTTCATCGCCTCGAAAGTTCTGTGGTTTCTTGCGGCGCCGCTCAACATCCTGCTCGTCGTGGCGTTCGCCGGCGCCCTCCTGACCGCCGGCCGCCATGCGCGCCTGGCAAGGCGGATCGCCGTTCTGGCGGGGCTTGCCCTGTTGCTGATCGGGATATTGCCGCTGGGAACCTGGCTGATCGAGCCGCTCGAGGATCGATTTCCGCCCCCGCCCGCCGATATGGCGGCCCCTTACGGCATTGTCGTGCTGGGCGGGGCGATCGACGACGAATTGGGCCGCGCCCGCCGTCAGGTGATCCTCGAAGAGGGCGCGGCGCGGCTCACCGAGTCGGCGGCGCTGGCGCGGCGATTCCCGCAATCGCGCCTCGTCTATTCCGGCGGCAGTTCCTCGCTGACCGATAGCCGCACCACCGAGGCGGCGGATGCGGGCAAGCTCTGGGTGTCGCTTGGCGTCGATCCGGCCCGCATCGCGCTGGAGGATCGCTCGCGCAACACCGACGAGAACGCCAGATTCACCCGCGACCTCGTCCATCCCGATCCCGCGCAGGTGTGGCTGCTCGTCACTTCGGCCTACCATATGCCGCGCGCCATGGGCCTGTTCCGCAAAGCCGGCTTCAACGTCCTCGCCTATCCCGTCGACTATCGCTCGGCGGGGGGATGGGACGATTGGCGGCTCAATCGGGAGGCTTCGCGCGGCCTGCGCCTGTTCGACGTCGCGGTCCACGAATGGATCGGCCTCGTCGCCTATCGCGCCAGCGGCAAGATCGACGAGCTTTTCCCGGCCCCGTGAGGCGAACCTCTCAGTCGGAGCGCGGCAGGCCGAGCCGATAGACGCCGCGAAAGTCGTTGGGGTCGGCGGGTTTTCCCTTGCGATAGATCACGATGCGGCCGGCTTCCGCCAGGCGGATCGCCGCGCCGCGCACCTGCGACAGATGCGAGCGCCAGCCGAGCGCATCCTCGCCGCGCGCCGCCGCATAGGCCTGCGCCGCGTCGGTCGGGCAGATCGTTCGGCCCGATCCCGCGCTGTTGCACAGAGCAAAGATCGTCCCTTCGAGGCTGGGCGGGGAATCGGCGCGGTCGGGGGAACCTGTCATGCCAAGGTGATGCGCCGCGCCTTGCCGTCCGGTCAAGCCGTTGGCTTGACAACGGCCGGCGCGCGCTGAATGAACGACTTTCCTTTTGTCTTCCGAGCCCGCCATGCCCCTCAAGCTTGTGATCGCCAACAAGGCCTATTCGTCATGGTCGCTGCGGCCATGGATTCTGCTGGCCCATTTCAAGATTCCGTTCGTGGAAATCGTTATCCCGATGGATCAACCCGATACACGCGCGCGCATGCTCAAATATGCGCCGACCGGCAAGTGCCCCTCGCTGCACGACGGCGCGATCTCGGTCTGGGAATCCCTGGCCATCGTCGAATACATCGCCGAGAAATATCCCGACAAGCCGATCTGGCCCAAGGCCAAGGCGGCGCGGGCGCATGCGCGCACGCTGTCGAGCGAAATGCACGCCGGCTTCCAGGCCCTGCGCCAGCATTGTCCGACCAATTTCCGCCGCCCGGTCAAGAAGCTGGCGTTGACGCCGGAGGTCGAGGCCGATGTCGCGCGCATCGAGGCGGCCTGGGCGAAGGCGCGCAAGACCTATGGCGGCGCGGGACCGTTCCTGTTCGGGCGCTTCAGCGGCGCCGACGCGATGTTTGCGCCGGTCGTCAATCGGCTGCATGTTTACGACGTCAAGGTGAAGAAGACGAGCCGCGACTATATGGACGCCGTCATGGCGCTTCCGGCCTGGAAGGCCTGGATCGCCGATGCAGAGGCCGAAACATGGCGCATGGAAAAATACGAAAGCGTCTGACCTGGTTCTACGAGCGCGCCCTCGACGTGCTGGGAATCCGCCGATCGCGCCCGCGCGTCCTGAACCTGGGCGTCGGCACGATCATCACAGAGGGACTCGAGAAAAATATCTGGACCGACTTCTACTTCAACGCGATGACGGTGACCTGGCCGACCTTCTTCGGATCGCTGGCCGCCATTTTCTTCTTCTTCAACCTGCTGTTTGGCGGAATCTATAGTTTCGGGCAGCAGCCGATCGCCAACGCCAAGCCCGGCAGTTTCTGGGATTTGTTCTTCTTCAGCGTCGAGACGACATCGACGGTCGGCTATGGCGACATGTATCCGCAGTCGATCTACGGCCATGTCGTCGCCACGGTCGAGAATTTCTTCGGCCTCGTTTCGCTGGCCGTGATGACAGGCCTGGTTTTTGCGCGTTTCTCGCGCCCGCGCGCGCGGCTCATCTTCGCCAAGAGCCCGGTGATCGCCGTGCACAATGGCGCGCCGACGTTGATGGTGCGGCTCGCCAACGCGCGCAACAATTTCATTTCGGACGCCAGCGCCAAACTATGGATCGTCATGACCAGCACCTCGCCCGAGGGGCGCCGGCACACCAGCTTTCAGCCGATGCGGCTCGAGCGATACGAAAATCCGGTCTTCGCGCTGAGCTGGGTGCTGTTTCACGTCATCGACGAAAGCAGCCAGCTCTACCGCATGGGTGCGGCCGATATCGTGGCCGCTGAAGTCAATTTAGTGGTCAGCATCAGCGGGCTCGACGAGACCTCGGCCCAGATCGTCCATGCGCGCTACCGCTATGGGGCGCTCGACCTGCGTTATGGCCATGAATTCGTCGACATCATCCGCGTGGACGATGAAGGCATGCGGCATATCGATTACGCAAAGCTGCACGACACGCGGCCGGCGACGGTCTAGACTCTCTCGGGCGGCGCCGATCGACGCGCCGGCATTTGTCTCAGGAGAAACGCGTGGCGACCCTGAAAAGCAAGGCTGGGGCTCTTTCGGCCGAACACGAGGCCAACGCCGAAGCCTGGAAGGCCCTGCTCGCCGAACTCGCCGAACGGCGCAGGCTGGCGGCCGAGGGCGGCTCGGCGCGCACGCGCGAGCGCCATGTCGGGCGCGGCAAGCTGCTCGCCCGCGAGCGCGTGGCGCGCCTCATCGATCCCGGCTCGCCGTTTCTCGAAATCGCGCCGCTCGCCGCTTTTGGCATGTATGAGGGCGACGTCCATGGCGCCGGGCTCATCGCCGGCATCGGCGCCATCGAGGGGCGCGAGGCGATGATCATCGCCAACGATCCGACAATCAAGGGCGGCGCCTATTATCCCATGACGGTTAAGAAGCATTTGCGCGCGCAGGAAATCGCCCGCGAAAATCACCTGCCCTGCGTCTATCTCGTCGATTCCGGCGGCGCCAATCTGCCGCACCAGGCCGAAGTATTCCCCGACCGCGAGCATTTCGGCCGCATCTTCTACAATCAGGCTAATATGTCGGCGGCGGGCATCGCGCAGGTCGCCGTGGTGATGGGTTCCTGCACGGCGGGCGGCGCCTATGTCCCGGCGATGTCCGACGAAACGATCATCGTCAAGGGGCAGGGCACGATCTTCCTGGCCGGGCCGCCGCTCGTCAAGGCGGCGACCGGCGAAGTGGTTTCGGCCGAGGATCTCGGCGGCGCCGACCTGCATACGCGCGTCTCCGGCGTCGCCGATCATCTGGCGCGCGACGACGCCCATGCCTTGGCGCTGGCCCGGCGCGCGATCGGCAATCTCAATCGCCCGCAAAAGACCGCGCACGACATCCTCGCGTCCGTCGAGCCGCTCTATCCCGCCGAAGAACTCGAGCGCGTCGTGCCGGTCGACCTGCGCAAGCAATATGACGCGCGCGAGATCATCGCGCGGCTCGTCGACGCCTCGGCGTTCGACGAATTCAAGGCGCGCTACGGAACGACGCTGGTCACCGGCTTTGCGCGCCTGTCGGGCATGCTGATCGGCATTGTCGCCAATAACGGCATCCTGTTTTCGGAAAGCGCGCTGAAGGGCGCCCATTTCATCGAGCTTTGCGCGCAGCGCAAGATTCCGCTGCTGTTCCTGCAGAATATCTCGGGCTTCATGGTGGGCCAGCAATACGAGGCCGGCGGCATCGCCAAGGACGGCGCCAAGCTCGTCACGGCGGTGGCCAGCGCCCGTGTGCCAAAAATCACGCTGATCGTCGGCGGCTCGTTCGGCGCCGGCAATTACGGCATGTGCGGGCGCGCCTATGGCCCGCGTTTCCTGTTCACCTGGCCCAATGCGCGCATCAGCGTGATGGGCGGCGAACAGGCCGCGAGCGTGCTGGCGACTTTGCGGCGCGACGCGCTGGAGGCCGAGGGCAAGAATTGGCCGGCCGAGGAGGAAGAGGCGTTCAAGGCGCCGATCCGCGCCAAATACGAGAGCGAAGGCTCGCCCTATTTCGCCACCGCGCGCCTCTGGGACGACGGCATTATCGCGCCCTCGCAAACCCGCCGCGTCCTTTCGCTCGCCTTCTCCGCCTGCCTCAACGCGCCGATCGAAGAGACCAAGTTCGGCATATTCAGGATGTAGAGGAATTGTCGCCACGCGTTGGCGGATTCGGCGCGCTGCGATAGGTTGCCGCGCCGAGGTGGAGACCTGTCTTGTTCGAATCCGTCCTGATCGCCAATCGCGGGGAAATCGCCTGCCGCATCGTCCGCACCGCGCGCCGGCTTGGAATTCGCTCGATCGCCATCTTTTCTGAGGCCGACCGCGGCGCGCTGTTCACCCGGCTCGCCGACGAGGCGTATGAAATCGGGCCGGCGCCGGCGCGCGAAAGCTATCTCGCCGCGGACAAGATCATCGCCTTGGCCAGTCAAGTCGGCGGGGCTTGCGTCCATCCGGGTTACGGCTTCCTCTCGGAAAACGCCGAATTCGCCGAAGCCTGCGCGGCGGCGGGCATCGTCTTCGTCGGACCGCCGCCCTCGGCGATCCGCGCGATGGGCCTCAAGAACGCCGCCAAGGCGCTGATGCAAAAAGCCGGCGTGCCCGTCGTGCCCGGCTATCACGGCGACAACCAGGCGCCGAAGTTCCTCAAGGAAAAGGCCTATGAGATCGGCTATCCCGTGCTGATCAAGGCGATCGCCGGGGGCGGCGGCAAGGGCATGCGCCGCGTCGACGCGCATGTCGATTTCGAGGCGGCGCTCGAGGGCGCGGCGCGCGAGGCTGAGAGCGCGTTCGGCGATTCGCGCGTGCTGATCGAAAAATATGTCGCGCGTCCCCGCCATATCGAAATGCAGATTTTCGGCGATCAAGGCGGCGAGGTCGTGCATCTCTTCGAGCGCGATTGCTCCTTGCAGCGCCGCCACCAGAAAGTGATCGAGGAAAGCCCGGCGCCCGGCCTGTCCGCGCCCATGCGCGCCATCATGAGCGAGGCGGCCATCGCCGCGGGCAGGGCGGTCGGTTACGTCGGCGCCGGCACCGTCGAATTCATCGCCGATTCCTCGCGCGGCCTGCGGCCCGACGGCTTCTATTTCATGGAGATGAACACAAGGCTGCAGGTCGAGCATCCGGTGACGGAGGCGATCACCGGGCTCGACCTTGTCGAATGGCAGTTCCGCGTCGCGGCGGGCGAGCCCTTGCCGCTAAGCCAGGGCGAGATTCGCCAGAGCGGCCATGCCGTCGAGGCGCGCCTTTACGCCGAAAGCCCGGAGAATAATTTCCTGCCCTCGGCCGGCAAGATTCATGCGCTGCGCTTGCCGGACGGCCAAGGCGTCAGGGTCGATACGGGCGTCGAGGCGGGCAGCGAAGTGACGCCTTTCTACGATCCAATGATCGCCAAGATCATCGCTCATGGCGCGAGCCGCGACGAGGCGCTGGATCGCCTGAGCCAGGCGCTCGGCGAGACTTTGGTCGCCGGCCCGCGAACCAACGCGGCTTTTTTGCGCGCCCTGGTCGATGCGCCGGAATTTCGCGGCGGCGCCTTCGACACCGGCTTCATCGAGGCCAATCTGGCGCGGCTTGGCGCGGCGCCGCGGGAGCTCGACGCGGATTGCGTGCTGCTAGGCGCCGAGCGGCTGCTCGCGCGCCGCGCCGGCGCGGCCGCCTCGCTCGATCCCTGGGGCGTCGCCGACAGTTTCGAGCTTACCGGGAGCCGAAGCGTCGGCGTCGACATTCTTGCCGACGGGCGCCCCGTGGCGCTGGTTCAGCGCAGCGCGAATGGCGCGTCAAGCCTGGAATGGCCGGGCCATCGTCAATCCCAGGGCGAAGCGGCCGAGGCGTTCGCGACGATCGTCGAGTCCGAAGAGATCGTGTTCGTGTTGCGCGAGGGGCGGCAAACGGAGCTGCGCCTCATCGACCCGCTCGAGGGCGAGGCGGAAGGCGCCGGCTCCGGCTCCGGCCAGGTCGAGGCGCCGATGCACGGGCGGCTTCTCGCACTCTTCGTCGAGGAGGGCGAGGTCGTCGAACAAGGCGCGCGCCTCGCCATCGTCGAGGCGATGAAAATGGAGCATTCGCTCACCGCGCCCCGCGCCGGCCGCGTCGCCAATATTGCGGCGAGCGTCGGCGCGCAGGTGCAGCAGGGCGCGCGGCTGATGACGATCGAGACCGTCGAGGCGACGTAGCGGCGGGTCCTGCGGGTTCCCGCCGCCCTATCGCAGTTCGTCCACAATCTCGGGATGACGATCGAGAATCTTGAGCAACTGGCTGGTGGGTCCGCTCGGCTCGACGAGACCGCGCTCGTATTTATCGAAGGCGTTTTCGCCGACCTTGAGGAGGGCGCCGGCCTCGCGCTGCGACAGTTTCAGCTTCGTGCGCACGCGCCGGATCGTGGCGGGCGACGGCACGCCCTCGATTTTCTCCTTGAGCGCGCGAAGGGCTTCATCGACCACGCCTATGTCCTTGCCGACATGTACGCCCTCGCCTTCCCCGGTGGGATAGTAGCCTGGCAGGTCGACCGTGATCGCCTCGCCCTTATACGCCACGACGAAGGAACGCACGCCGCGCCGCAGGACCTCTCCGGTTTCCGGCGCGTTCATGGTCTCGGAGAGAATTTTCTCTTTCGCCGCCACGATCATTTCTCCTTGAACGACATCAACGTGAACTCGGTTACGATATCCGCCTGGAATTTTACGTAGAGCGTCAACCCACGCGCCGGCACGTGATAGACATCCTGCCAAACGCGGTGGTCAGCGAAGGTCGTCATAGACTTGAAAAACTGCCGCCGCTCGATGCCGACGATCGTTTCGACAATGCCGACGCGGTCAAACCAAGAGCCGTCGCGTCGCGCAGAGCCGATGTCGTAATAGCCAGGGTTTCGGTCGATCCAATCGCGAGCTTGATGGCGTCGAGATCATAGGTCGGCCGCCGTTTCTCCATCGCTGCAATATGCCACCATAATGGTGTCAATTCAAGAGCCGTTCCCGCATCTGGCCTGCTGCGGGTCGCGAGCGAAAGAGCGAGAAATTTCTATTCCTTCACAGCCGGCTCTTCCCCTCGATCTTCGTCGCGCCATGCATGAATTTTTGGAGATAGCTGGGGATGGCCACCGAACCGTCCGGCCGCCAGTGGATTTCAAGGAAGGCCGCCAGGACCCTCGGCGTGGCGATCGCCGTGTTGTTGAGCGTATAGGGAAACCTCAGCGCGCCGCTCCGATCCTTGTAGCGCGTGTTGGTTCTTCGGCTTTGCCAATCCAGCAGCGACGAGCAGCTGTGCGTTTCGCGATAGGTGTTGAGGCTCGGCATCCAGGCTTCGATGTCGTGCATCCGATATTTGCCGGCGCCCATGTCGCCGGTCGAGCAGGCCACGACGCGATACGGCAGTTGCAGATCGCGCATGAGGCTTTCGGCGTTTTCCAGAATCCTGACATGCAGAGCGTCCGAGGCCGCCACATCCGCCTCGCAGAACACGAATTGCTCGACCTTCCAGAACTGATGCACGCGCAACAGGCCCCGCACATCGCGTCCCGCGCTGCCCGCTTCACGGCGAAAGCACGGCGAGATGCCGGCGAACAGCAACGGAAGCTCGGAATGATCGAGCGTCTCCCCGGCGTAGAGGCTGTTGATGGCGACTTCGGCGGTGCCGGCCAGGAACAGGCCGTCGCGGGGCAGATCGTAGATGTCCTCGCGCCCGGCGGGAAAATGTCCCGTCCCGACGAGACATTCCTCCTTCACCAGCGCCGGCGCCGACATAATGGTGAAGCCGTCCGCCGACAATCGGTCGAGCGCCGCGGCATGAAGGGCCATCTCAAGCCGAAGCAGATCGTTTTTCACGATATAGCTGCGGCTGCCGGAGATTTTCGCGACGCGCTTGAGATCGAGCCAGTTGTTGGCCGTGGCGATGTCGACGTGATCGCGGCGCGGGTCCGGCGGCGGCGGATCGCCCCAGGTCCGCACGACGACATTCGAATCGGCGTCCGGACCGATCGGCGCGTCCGCGGCCGGAGAGGTCGGCAGCAGCAATTGGAGAGCGCGCAGCTTGTCCGTGACGTCGGCCAATTCCTGCTTCAGGACGGAGACGCGCTCGCCGATCTCGCGCGCGGCCTCGCGCTGGCCGCCGTCTCCGACGGGCGCCGGTCCGGTGCGGCGGCTCATCGCATTGCGTTCGGCCTGCAGCGTCTGCAAACGCGCATTCAGGCCGCGGCTGGAGACATCCAGCTCCAGCACCTGATCGAGATCGACATTCAATCCCTTCTTGACGATCGCATCCCGCACCAGATCCGGATTCTCGCGCACATATTTGATATCGAGCATCTATCACCCTATCCGCCCGTTCGCTCCCTGCGGCAGCCAAAGGCATCGACAAATCCTGTCGGAAGCAGTTCCTATAGCGTCTCGGTTTGTTTCTTAGAAGACAATAAACCACGGGCCGGCGAGCGCGCCGAAGCCTTGTCCCCGACTTATTCGAGCCAACCCGCCGTTTCCCGCCGCCGCGCCCTTCGCTTTTTCGCCGCGCCGCGTCATAACAGGCCATGCCCCTTCATCTCATCAAACTATGCGTCGGCGCCGAGTCGATCGAGGATCTCGAGGAATGGATCGACGAGCGCGTCGCCGAGCGCAAGAAGCGCGGCGAGCGGCGCCATTCCCTGCATGTGACGCGCATGGCGCCGAGGCGCGGCGCCGAATTGCTGGACGGCGGCTCGCTCTATTGGGTCATCAAGGGCCACGTCGCGGCGCGCCAGACGCTGGTGGAGATCGAGACGTTCACGGACAAAGACGGCATCGGCCGCTGCCGCCTGTGGATGGAGCCCAAGGTCACGCCGGTTCTGCCGCGCCCCTTTCGGCCGTTCCAGGGCTGGCGGTATCTGAGCCCCAACGACGCCCCGCCGGACCTGCGCGGGCATGGCGACATCGCCGAAATGCCGGAGCAATTGCGCCGCGAGCTGAGCGGGCTCGGATTGCTGTAAATTCGCGCGCCCCGCTTGCCGAAAGGCGCGCGGGCGCCGATCTAACGAGCGCGGGGGCATTTCAGCGGAGCCTGATCTTGGCCAACGAGAACAAGGACGCGCCGCTGGCGCATCGCACGGGCAACCCCGACATCGCGGCTTTCGTCGAGGCGGCCCGCAACGCGCCGGTCCCGGTCAAATCGGACCGCGGCCGCCTCATCTTCGCGCTCGATGCGACGATGAGCCGCCAGGCGACCTGGGATCTCGCGCAAAGCCTGCAGGCGCGCATGTTCCAGGTGGCGGCCGATCTTGGCGGGCTTGACGTGCAGCTCGTCTATTTCCGCGGCTTCAGCGAGTGCCGCGCCTCGAAATTCGTGTCGGGCGGGCAGGGCCTCGGCGATCTCATGGCCAAGATCGAGGTGCGCGGCGGCGCGACACAGATTCGCAAGGTGCTCGCCCATGCGCGCGAGGAGGCGCGCCGCGCCAAGGTCGGGGCGCTGGTGTTCGTCGGCGACGCGATGGAGGAAAATATCGACGCGCTGTTGACGATCGCCGGCCAGCTGGCGATCGCCGGCGTGAAGGCGTTCATGTTCCAGGAGGGCGACGATCCCGAGGCGGCGCGCGCGTTCCAGGAGATTGCGCGCCTGACCGGAGGCGCCTATGGCGCCTTCGACGCGAGCGCCGCCCATCGCCTGGAGGGGTTGCTGCGCGCCGCCGCGGCCTATGCCGCCGGCGGCAGGGCGGGCCTCGAGGCGCAGGCGCTCAAGGAGGATGCGGCGCGGCTTCTGCTGCGGCAGATGCGCTGAGCGCCGTTTCGTTGTAGTTTGCGCCCGGCCGTTCCGCTCGCCGCCTAAGGCGGCTGGGCGGGGCCGCCACATCGAGAAGTCAAGTGAAACGATGCCCAATCTGATCGCCGGCCTGTTCCTGCTCTATCTCGTCCTTGCCGGGATCAAGCAATTCTCGCGGCTGAGCCCGGCGCTGGCGGCCCGGTTGGTGCGTCAGGGCGGCGGCGTGCTCGGCCTGCTCGGCGCGCTGCTGCTGGTGCTGCGCGGCAGTCTGGGTCTCGCCTCGCTGGTCGCTGGCGTGGCGTTCAGCTTCGCCGGCTGGGGCAAGTTTCGCAATTTGGCCTCGAACCTCGGCCTCGGCGGCTCGCGCCCGGCCGGCGCCCAAAAGTCCAGCGCGCGATCGGCGATGTTTGAAATGCATCTCGATCACGCGAGCGGCGAACTGACCGGAAACGTGCTGGCGGGACCTTTGGAGGGGCGCCCGCTGGAGACGCTGACGCGCGTCGAATGCCTCGGCCTTTACGCCGCGGCGCTCAGCGACGATCCGGACGGGGCGCGCCTGCTAGAGACTTATCTCGACCGCCGGTTCGCCGGTTGGCGCGAGACAGCACAGGGTCAAAGCGAGGCGGGGAGCGGGCGCGGCGGCTCGGCTTCGATGTCGGCGCAGGAGGCCTATCAGGTTCTCGGCCTGACGGCGGGCGCCGGCCCCGAGGAGATAGTGCGGGCGCACCGCCTCCTCATGAAGAAGCTTCATCCAGACCATGGGGGATCGACGAGTCTGGCGGCGCGCGTCAATCAAGCCAAGGACGTTCTGCTGCGCGGCCATTGAACAAACTCCCTCTACAAAAACTCTACGCGGGCTTTGCGGCGCCCGAAGCCGCGAAGCGTCAGTCGTGGGTCGCAAAGCAGGAAAAACCAGTTCTTTTCAGGGTTCTGCAGGCAGCTTCGGCGGAAGATGAATCAAGGCCGGCGAAGCGCGCGCGATAGAATGCGCCGTCGCCCTTCTCCACCTTTTCGGTAAACGGCTTGGCCGAAGCCAGCGTCGAGCGATTCTGCGCCTTGGCGCGAATAAGGAGGTCATTGGCCTTGCCGGCGTCGTCGCTTGCGCCGATCTGGATCATCCAGCCGTCATGCGCCGGCGGGCGGGAATCCTCGGCGCGCGCGACGCGCGTTTCCTCTTTGGGATGGGCGGCGGGCGCCGCGGCCTGGGCGGCCTTCGGCTCGGCGGGCGCCGCGCCGTCGGGTCCCTTGACCCAACCGAGCGAGGCCGGGCTCTTCTCGGCCAATCGCGGGGGAGCGGGCGGAGGAACGACCGCCACGGCGATCGGCTTGGCGGGTGTGGCGACCTTCGGCTCGGCGGGCGGCGCGACGCCCTCGGGGCCCTTGACCCAGCCAAGCGCGGCCGGGCTGGCGTCGGCCACGCGCACGGGAGGAGCCGGCGGAACGGGCGCGGCGAGAGGCGCCGGCAGCGCCGCCGCGGCGGGCGCCGCGGGCAGATCGCGCTTGACGATCGGGCGCGCCGCTTCCAGCGTCGGGGCTGGCGGGTCGCGCTCGACATTGTCGTCGTCGCCTTCCGCGTCTTCATGCGACAGGCGGGCGACGGACTCGCGGGCCGGCGGCGTCGGGGCGTCGAAGTCGGCCGGAACGACCGTCGCGCCGCGGACCGGAGGCAGCGGCGCGGCGGCGGCCAGACGCATCGGGGCGGCCGCCGAGACGGGAAGCGGCGCGGACGCGCCGCGCCGGTCGGCCGGCGCGGCGACCCGCATCGTCTCCGGTCCCGAAGCGTCGGCGATCATCGTCGCGCTATGGATGGGCGAGGCGCTCGCGATATGCTCGGCGATCAGCGATTCCATCAATCGGTCGCGCGCATTGGCGGTGGGGCCGCCCATGACGACGGCGACCAGCGAGCGTCCGTCGCGATGGACGGAGGTGAGAAGGTTGAAGCCGGAGGCGCGGGTATAGCCGGTCTTGATGCCGTCGACCCCGTCGACGCGGCCGAGCAGATGATTGTGATTGCCGATCGTTTCGCCGGCATAGTCGAACGAATGGGTCGAGAAATAGTGGAAGTAGCGGGGAAAATGCTCCTGGATCGCTCTTCCCAGAACGGCCAGGTCATGCGCCGTCGTCACCTGCCTGTCGTCGGGCAGGCCGGAGGCGTTGACATAGACGGTGTGCGACATGCCCAAAGCATGCGCCTTGCGCGTCATCAATTCGGCAAAGCTGTCCTCGTCGCCGGCGATCGTCTCGCCGATGGCCACCGCCACGTCATTGGCCGAGCGCGTGACGATCGACTTGATGGCGTTGTCGACGCTGATCGATTCGCCGGGTTCGAGGCCGAGTTTGGACGGCGCCTGGCTCGCCGCATGTTCCGACATGGTGACCGGTGAATCCAGCGACAGACGGCCTTTCTCGAGCTGTTCGAACAATAGATAAAGCGTCATCACCTTGGTGAGCGAGGCAGGATGGCGCGTCTCGTTCTCGTCGGCGGCGTAAAGCGTGCGGCCCGTATTGGCGTCGACGACCAAGGCGGCGAAGGCGGGATCGCGCGCGGGAGCGGCCTGACGGACGGCGTAATAACGATAATGGCGCCAGTGACGGGCCTCGGCGGGCGTCGCCAACAGAGTCAGAGCCGCAAGGGCGAGGCAAATTCCCGCGAGAAAGGCGGCGGGCCGCCGCGACCCGGTCTTCACAAAACGCAACGCCATGAACCCGTCCTTGCCGCATTTTGGCCAATCCGCGCCGGACCGCTTTCCCGCTGGAGTGGCTTCACGCACACACAGGAAAAACCTATGGGGTTGCGGTTACGGCGAAGTTAACGGGAAGCGCGCAATGCCGCGCATCGGGGCTCAAGCCGATGAACGGACGCGCGAAAAAGCGACATGCTTAACGTTTCTTCACCGATCCGGGCGACTCGTTAAAAGACACCAAGTTATTGAAAATAAACGAATGACGCCGGTCCCGATAAGATTTCATTAACGAATGGCGACGGCGGCAGCCTCGAAAAAATGGTGCGATGCAAAATATCCGGTTGACTTTATTGTGCACTGCACATATCTAGTCTGCAGCAGCGGTAGGGTCGCAACGCGATCATATTTCGGCTGTAGGAAATGATTGTCGCACCGCAATAGCGTCCCGCCGTTGAAGACGCGGGAGAGGCGGCGGCAAATTGAAAGGCCAGATCCATGTTCACCAATGTTGAAGAGATCCAGAAGTTCAGCAAACAGCAGCTCGAAGCCGTGACCGCGGCGACGACGTCCTTCTCGAAGGGCCTGCAGGAAATCGCCACCGAGGCGACCGACTATTCGAAGAAGGCGATCGCCGCCAACACTTCGGTCGTCGAGAAGCTGCTCGGCGCCAAGAATGTCGAGACCGCGATCCAGATCCAGACCGATTTCGCCAAGACCGCTTACGAAGGCTTTGTCGCGCAGGCCACCAAGGTCGGCGAACTCTACGCCAAGCTCGCCAAGGAAGCTTTCAAGCCGATCGAGACCGCCTATGCCAAGGCGCCGGCGCCGACCAAGTAATCGGCTTGAAGTCGGTTCGTTTGTAGATTTAAGCGCGCCCCGTTGATTGGGCGCGCCGTCGGGGTCGGCTCAAAAGCCGGCCCTTTTTTGTTTTCTCCCGTGCGTAATTGTCGCCGCGCCAAGATTTGATGCCCGCGCGGCCGCTCAGCCTCTTTGCATGTGGCGCATAAGGCGCCTAGATTAGCGCTTCAGTTTCGCTGTGGAAGCGGGCGCCTCCAAACGAATCGCGCGCCGCTCCTCTTCGTTCGATGAGAGGTTGATGGTGATCGGCGAACCGCATTTGGTGGTCAACCGTTTCAGGGCCGGCGTCGCGCTGCTGGCGCGATGGCTGTTCGCCCCGCGCGGCTCCGGCCGGGCGAGCGGCGCCGCGGGGATCGCGAGCGACGCCGCGCTGCGGCTTGCGCCGGTTGGCGCGCGCGAGCCGCGCAAGACCCCCGAAGGCCCGGGCAACGGCACGGCGGTCATTACCCGCACGCGCGCTCAAACCAAGCGTCCGAGCATGTACCGCGTTCTGCTGCTCAATGACGATTACACGCCGATGGAGTTTGTAATCCTCGTTCTCCAATCCTATTTTAACAAGAATCAGGAAGAGGCGACCCAGATCATGCTGCATGTGCACCATCACGGGGTCGGCGAATGCGGCGTCTTCACCTACGAGATCGCCGAGACGAAGGTCGCTCAAGTCATGGACCACGCCCGCAAGAACCAGCATCCGCTGCAATGCATCATGGAAAAGAAGTGAAAGGCGCGCAATGCCATCCTTTTCTCGCGCTCTAGAAAAAACTCTCCACCGGGCGCTCGCCATCGCCAACGAGCGCCGGCACGAATATGCGACGCTGGAGCATCTGCTGCTTTCGCTTATCGACGACAGCGACGCCGCCTCGGTTTTGCGCGCCTGCACCGTCGATCTCGACATTTTGCGCAAGAATCTCACGCAATACATCGACACCGAGCTCGAAAACCTGGTCATCGAGACGCGCGAGGAGGCCAAGCCGACGGCCGGGTTCCAGCGCGTCGTGCAGCGCGCGGTCATTCACGTGCAGTCGTCCGGGCGCGAGGAAGTCACGGGCGCCAATGTGCTGGTGGCGATTTTCGCCGAGCGCGAGAGCCATGCCGCCTTCTTCCTGCAGGAGCAGGACATGACGCGCTACGACGCGGTCAATTACATCAGCCATGGCATCGCCAAGCGGCCGGGCCTGTCGGATTCCTCCAAGACGCCGCGCGGCGCCGAGGACGATCACGAATCGCGCGATTCCAAGGATTCGAAAGAGGGTCCTGAACAGAAGAAAAAGGAAGCCGCCTTAGACGCTTATTGCGTCAACCTAAACAAAAAGGCGAAGGACGGCAAGATCGATCCGTTGATCGGCCGCGAGGCCGAGGTGCAGCGCACGATCCAGGTTCTGTGCCGCCGCCAGAAGAACAATCCGCTGCTGGTCGGCGAGCCCGGCGTCGGCAAGACGGCGATCGCCGAAGGGCTCGCCCATAAGATCATCAACGGCGCGGTGCCCGAAGTGCTGGCCGGGGCGACCGTATTCGCGCTCGACATGGGCGCGCTGCTCGCCGGAACCCGCTATCGCGGCGACTTCGAGGAGCGCCTCAAACAGGTGATGAAGGAGATCGAGCAGCATAAGGACGCGATCCTGTTCATCGACGAAATCCATACGGTGATCGGCGCCGGCGCGACCTCGGGGGGCGCGATGGACGCCTCCAACCTGCTGAAGCCCGCGCTCGCCCAGGGCGTGCTGCGCTGCATCGGCTCGACCACCTACAAGGAATATCGCCAATATTTCGAGAAGGACCGCGCCCTGGTGCGCCGGTTCCAGAAGATCGACGTCAACGAGCCGACCGTCGAGGACGCGATCGAAATCCTCAAGGGGCTGAAGCCTTATTTCGAGGAATTCCACAAGGTCCGCTACACCAACGAGGCCGTGAAGGCCGCCGTGGAGCTTTCGGCGCGCTTCATCCACGACCGCAAACTGCCGGATAAGGCGATCGACGTGATCGACGAGACCGGCGCCTCGCAAATGCTGGTGACCGAAGCCAAGCGCAAGAAGACGATCGGCATCAAGGAGATCGAGGCGACGATCGCCACCATGGCGCGCATTCCGGCCAAATCCGTCTCCAAGGACGACGCCGAGGTGCTCCAGCATCTGGAAGAGACGCTGAAACGCGTCGTCTACGGCCAGAACGAGGCGATCGCGGCATTGTCCTCGGCGATCAAGCTCGCCCGGGCGGGCCTGCGCGATCCGGAAAAGCCGATCGGCTCCTATCTGTTCTCCGGCCCGACCGGGGTCGGCAAGACCGAGGCGGCGCGCCAATTGGCCTCGAGCCTCGGCGTCGAGCTCATCCGCTTCGACATGTCCGAATATATGGAGCGCCACACGGTCTCGCGGCTGATCGGCGCGCCGCCCGGCTATGTCGGCTTCGACCAGGGCGGATTGCTGACCGACGCGATCGACCAGCATCCCCATTGCGTGCTGCTGCTCGACGAAATCGAGAAGGCCCATCCGGACCTGTTCAACATCCTGTTGCAGATCATGGATCACGGCAAGCTGACCGATCATTCGGGCAAGCAGATCAATTTCCGCAACGTGATCCTCATCATGACGACCAATGCCGGCGCGCAGGATATGGCCAAGGCGGCCTTCGGCTTCCATAGTTCGAAGCGCGAGGGCGACGACATGGAGGCGATCAACCGGCTGTTTGCGCCCGAATTCCGCAACCGGCTCGATGCGATCGTGCCGTTCGGGCGCCTGCCCGAGGACGTCATCGCGCGCGTCGTCGACAAGTTCATCCTCCAGCTCGAGGCCCAGCTTGCCGACCGCAACGTGTCGATCGAATTGTCGGACGAGGCGCGCGCCTGGCTCGTCAAGAACGGCTACGACGAGGCGATGGGCGCGCGGCCGATGGCCCGGGTGATCCAGAAGGAGATCAAGACGCCGCTCGCCGACGAAGTGTTGTTCGGACGGCTCAAGAACGGCGGCATCGTTCGCGTCGTGGTGACGGGCGACGATTCCGGCGTCAAGAAGCTCGGCTTCGTCTACCCCGAAGGCCCGGCCCAGCCGCGGCTCGAGCGCGACCTCATGGTGGCTGGCCGCAAACGCGCCACCGACGAGCCCGAAGTGCGCAAGGCCAAGCCGCGCAAACCCATAGAAGGCGAAGACGACGCGCCCGCCGATTCGGACGACGATCCCTCGAGCGAGACCCCGCCGACGGAACCGCAGGCGATTTGAGAGGCAGACCCCTTCCCCGGCCTCCGGGGAAGGGGCGCCGCTCTACGCCGCCCGTAGCCTCTCAGCGATCTTCGCGGCGACCGCCGCCAGCGTGTCGCTCTTCTCGATCGGGCCGGCGGGCGGGCGCAATTCCACGCCGCTCCAGCGCGGCAGGATGTGGAAGTGGAGGTGGAAGACCACCTGTCCGCCGGCGCTTTCGTTGAATTGCAGGATCGACAACCCGTCGGCGCCCATGGCGGCCTTGGCGGCTATGGCGACTTTCTGCACCGAGGGGATGAACAGCGCGAGCGCCGCGGGCGGCATGTCGAGCAGGTTGCGCGCCGGGACTTTTGGAATGACGAGCGCATGGCCCGGCGTGCGTGGCATGATGTCCATGAAGGCGAGGCAATGATCGTCCTCGAAAACCCGCGTGCAGGGCGCCTCGCCGCGCAGGATTTTGGCGAAAATATTGTCGGGATCGTAAGCGGGGAGCATGGGGCGACTCTGCGAAAAGGGACAGCGGCGCAATCTTGCGGGAAATCGACGCGGTTGCAAACAGCCTTCCGCTCCCGATCAGCGCGCCTGCGGCAGCGCCAGCATCGGTCCGCCATAGGTCGACAGGCCGCGATTGGCGTAGTCTCTCCCGGCGCCGATGTCGGCAAGGCCGGCCATCAGGACGAGGACGATCGCCGCGGCGACGAGAAGCTTGGTCATGATCGATCCCCTTGGGTTCCGCGCGCCGCGCCTAGCCGCGTTGCGTTCGTCGGAGGGATAGGCCGAGCGCGACTATTCGTAAATTGTCTATTCTCGTGCATCGGTTATGCAAAAATGCATTGTGTCGCCGAAGGCAAAACAAGGCTATGTCGGGGCAGGGCGAACCGGTGAATCGCCATTCCGCAGGATTGCATTGACCGATTCCGCTCCCTTCTCATCGCCGGCCCGCTGGGCCGAGCGCGCGGCCAACAGCGCCGTCTTCTTCTGCAATGGACTGGGGATCGGCGCCTGGGCCGCCTCGATTCCGCTAATTCAGGCGCGGCTCGGTCTGTCCGACGGCGCGCTGAGCCTCGTCCTGCTCGGCTTTGCGGCCGGCGCGGTTCTCTCGATGCCGCTGACGGGAAGGCTGGCGCCGCGTTTCGGCGTCGCCCGCGCGACGCGCTTCTGCGCGCTCGCCTTCGCCGCGGCGATGCTGGCGCCGGGCCTCGCGCCCGACCTGCCTCTCCTCATCGGCGCGGCGTTCGTCCTCGGCCTCACCAATGGGGCGCTCGACGTTTCGATGAATGGCCTCGCCAGCGGTATCGAGACGCGCTGGGGGGCGCCCATCATGTCGTCGTTTCACGCCGCCTTCAGCGTCGGCGGCCTCGGCGGCGCGGCGTTGGGCGCGCTGATGGCGACGCATTCCTCGCCATGGGTCAGCGCGATGAGCCTTGTCGCGCTCATCAATGTCGCGACGGCGCTGCTGGTCTGGCGCGCGCTGCACGATCCCGAAGCGCCCGCTCAAGCCGTCGCGCCGGCTTTCGCGTTGCCGGGCCGCGCGGCGCTTTGGCTTTGCGCCTGCGTCGCGCTAGGCTTGCTGTTGGAGGGAGCGATCGGCGATTGGAGCGCGGTCTATCTCGCCAATAATCTGGCCGCGCCGCCCTCGATCGCCGCCGCCGGCTATGGCGCCTTTTCCGCCGCGATGATCGCCGGCCGCCTTGGCGGCGATCGCTTCGTCGCCAGATTCGGCCAGGCCCGCACCGTTCGCTACGGCGGCCTGGTCTCGGCGATCGGCATCGCCGTCGCCCTCATCGCGCCGCAGCCCCTCGCCAGCGCGATCGGCTTTGGGCTGGTCGGCATAGGCGTATCGAATGTCGTGCCGATCGTGTTCAGCGCGGCGGCGCGAACCGGCTCCTCGCCGGCCGCCGGCGTCGCGATGGCGGCAAGCGCCGGCTACAGCGGCCTACTGCTCGGCCCAGTGCTGATCGGCGCGCTGGCGACGCTGTTCGGGTTGAAAGCAAGCCTCTGGTTGCTCGCTGCCTGCGCCGGGGCGATCACGCTGACGGCAGGCGCGATGCGATAGCGCGACGCCGGGGCGATTCAATTCCAAACACCTCCAAACATGCGTCGGGGCCACGTCGCCGAGCCCGCCGTCAAGCGGCTTCGCCGCTCCTACACTTCGTTTCGGCGCCTTCGGCGTGACTGCGTCTCGTCGACGCGGCATTTTGCTATTCATGTTCCTTTGGTGAGCGAAACGGCCCATAGGCCGCTTTCGCTCACCAAAAGAACATGGAGGCCAAACGCCATCGCCGAGCGGAGCGGTCAAGTCTCGCGAAGCGACCGCCGAAGGCGGCTTGGACTTGAGGGCGAGCACGGCGGTGGCAGCGCTGCGCCTTGCCCCGAGAGAGGCTGCTCAGCGCAAATTTCATCTGCTCGGCCGCCGCGCTAGCCCGCCGCCGCGATCGCCGCCTCGACGTCGCGCAGCCGGTCCTTGCCGAAATAAATCTCCTCGCCGACGAAGAAGGTCGGCGCGCCGAATGTCCCGCGCGCCACCGAGCGCTCGGTGTTGGCGAGGAGCGTCGCTTTGGCCTCGGGCGTTTGCGCGCGGGCGACAAAAGCCTCGCCGTCGAGGCCGCGCTCGTTCAGCGCCGTCACGATGACCGCCGGGTCGTCCATCTTCTTTCCCTCTTCCCACATCAGGCAGAAGAGCGCCTCGACGACAGGCATGAAACCCGCCTCGTCGCGCAGCGCGGCGATGCCGCGCATCAATTGCAGCGTGTTGACGGGAAAGAACGGGTTCATGCGAAATTTGGTCAGCCCATGGCGTTCGATAAACCGCCGGATTTCGAGTTCCTCATAGGCGAGCTTGTTGGCGACATCCCTGAACGCGACCAGCGGGGGCTGATTGTGGGTCGCCTTGAACACGCCGCCGAGCAGGATCGGCACATAGGCGAAAGTCGCCCCGGTGCGTTGCTCGATCGCCGGAATGACGCGATGGGCGAAATAGCAATTGGGGCTGCCGAAATCGAAGTGATGCTCGACCCTCACGGACATTACCAGGCCTCCATCCACGGGCGCAGATCCAATTCATGCGTCCAGGCGCTGCGCGGCTGGCGATGCAGCATCCAATACATCTCGGCGATCGCATCGGGCTCCAGAATGCCGTCCTCAGACTTCAGCGCGGCGCGGTCCGGGAAATTCTCCCTTATCCATGGCGTATCGATCGCGCCGTCGATCACGACATGCGCGACATGCACGCCTTGCGGCCCGAGTTCCTTGGCCATGGATTGGGCGAGCGAGCGCAACGCATGTTTGGCGCTCGAAAAGGCCGCAAAGCCGGAGCGGCCGCGCAGGCTGGCGGTGGCGCCGGTGAACAGGATGGCGCCGCGCCCGCGCGGGACCATTTTGCGCGCCGCCTCGCGCCCCGTCAGAAAGCCCGCAAAACAGGCCATTTCCCACACTTTGCGATAGACGCGCGCGGTCGTGTCGCGAATAGGAAAATTGACATTGGCGCCGATGTTGAAGACGACGATTTCGAGCGGCGCGATTTCGCGCTCGATCGTATCGAACAGCGCAATCACCTGGTCTTCGTCGCGGGCGTCGACGCCAAAGGCCCGCGCGGCGCCGCCCTCCGCCTCGATCCGCGCGACGAGCGGCTTGAGCTTTTCCTCGTTGCGGCGAACGACGCAGGCGATGAGCCCCTCGCGCGCGAAGCGCCGCGCGATCGCGCCGCCCGTCGCGTCGCCGGCGCCGATGATGAGGGCGGAGCCTTTCTCGGTCATGGGGCGTCAGATTTTCATGGAAGAAGATGCGGCGCAAGACGGGCTAGACTGGACGATTTTTGATCGAAAGGTCGACAGCGATTCGCCGTTGCGCATGGTGGAGCGGCTTTCGGCCTTGATGATTGTGAAGGATCACTCCGAGTTCAAGTCGTACGAGACCGATCGTCGTCGCGCACAAGCCGCATGCCCTTCAACTGCGCCGTTTTGCCGTAGATATGGTTTAGGGCAAGTTTAAGAACCTTCTCTCGAACATCGCATGGCTTAAGACCAATTTTTCCTTACTTACGTTACATCGATTTGCTTTTACGAGTTGAACCTCGTCGCGCACTTGTCTATTTTGTTTTTCATGTCGGATGCCGTCAAGAACCTGCCGCCCACAATGGCCACAAGGGTCAGTGACAAGGCTGCAACGCGTTTGCGTGCATTTCGCTACGAGGCGGAACGCGCTTTGCCCGGTAGGGTGGCAGGTGTGATCTTGTTTGGTTCTCGCGCCCGCGGCGACGCTCGTCATGATTCTGACTACGACGTGGCCGTCCTCGTTGAAGGGTTGAAGGATCGCCGCTCGATCGATCATCTACTTTCGGATATTGCATATCCACACATCCTCGCCGGGTTTCACATTCGTCCCGTGGCGATATCGGCTGACTTCATTGAGAGTCCTGGCCCGAACTCTTTTGCAATGGCATTGCTTCGTGATGGGGTCGTCGTCTGATGATCGGGCGGGGGAAGAAGGTCCATCCTCCAAAGAAGAAGCACACCAATCGGCCTCGCCAGGCGCCTGTTGTACCACTCTCGGATTTGGATAGAAAGATAAGGGCTCAACGAGAGTTCGAAAAGTCGATGATCCATCTGATAGAGGCGGAGCGTCTGGCCGAGTGGGGCAATGCGCCGAACGCCTGCGTCCACTCCGCATACTACGCAATGAGTCACTGCGCCGCAGCTGCGATCCTCGCCTCGGGCGGGGTTGGCAGGCGTCTGGACGCGCCCCAAAGTCACGAACACATCATAGAACATTATGGGAAGCTAATTGCTTCCGAGCCGGGGTATTTAGGCACATCTGGTATGGTTCTAAACCGAGCGCGAACGGACAGGATGGTTGCCGATTATGATTTGGTCCGCGGCGTGAGCGCATCGGCCGCAAAAGTGACTGCGGCGGATGCTCGGCAATTTGTCGATGCCAACAAAATCAAATGGAGTTTCGACGATCGAGTGACGGACGATCTTGACGACTAGCCGTCGATTCGCAGCGCCTAGAGCGTGATGCAATTGGACCGAAGCGGTCGAGTTTGATCCATCGTTTCGCATGGCGGAGCGTTTTTCATCCCTAAGAGCTTGTCAAGGATCGCCTTTCAGGCGACCGCCGAAGGCGGCGGCCCTGCGGGCCGTCCTTGACAAGCTCTTAGGGATGAAAAAAATTGCCTGCATGCGAACAATGGCGCAATAGCGAATTTGGTCCCGCGCGAGCGCTACGATTCAACCAAAACGCATCGCGCTCTAATGTGCGATCAGCGTGGATTACGGTCCAAATCATAAATCACTCGTCTCGCCTACCTCCGAACCCACCTTACATTCCAGCGTCCTCCGTTCTTCCTCGGCGTTTTGCCCGCTTTGAGGAGGTTAGGGAACAGAATTGCCCCCCTCCAAGCAACCAATGAAGGCGTGGCGCTGAAGTCAGCGCAAATTTCACGACAGCAGCGGAGCGAGTCACGCGCCTCGCATCCTCCCCTATCCCTTGCGGAACGGCGCGTGTTCCTCATAGATCGCGATCGTCCGCTCGACCGCGACCCGCTCGCGCGTGAGATATTCGGCGACCGCGTCGCCGAGGCCCTTGTCGGCGAAATCATGCAGCGAAAAAGTCGGCACCGGGCGATAGCCGCGCGCGAGCTTGTGTTCGCCCTGCGCGCCGGCTTCGACGCGTTTCAGCCCGCGCTGGATCGCAAAATCGATCGCCTGGTAATAGCAGACCTCGAAGTGCAAAAAGGGATGCTCCTCGATCGCTCCCCAATTGCGCCCGTAGAGCGCGTCGTCCCCGATGAAATTGATCGCGCCCGCGACATAGCGGCCCGCGCGCCTCGCCATCACCAGCAGGATGCGATCGGCCATCGAGGCGCCGACGCGATCGAAGAAATCGCGGGTGAGATAGGGATGGCCCCATTTGCGCGAGCCGGTATCCATGTAGAAGGCGAAGAAGGCGTCCCAATGCTCTGCGTTCAGCGCGGCGCCGGTGACCCATTCGACGCTGACGCCCTCGCTCAATGCGTCCTTGCGCTCGCGCCGTATATTCTTGCGTTTGCGCGAGGAAAGGGCGGCGAGAAATTCCTCGAAATCCTTGTAGCCGGGATTGGCGAAATGGAACTGCTCGCCTGTGCGCAGCGAAAAGCCGGCCTCCTCCAGCGCGGCGCAATCCTGCGCATTGGCGAAAGTGACATGGATCGAGGAGGCGTTGATCGCCTGGCAGAGGCCGCGCAGGCCCGCGATGAGCGCCGCGCGGGCGCCGGACGGCGCGTCGGGGGCGACGAGCAGGCGCCGCCCCGTCGCCGGCGTGAAGGGAACGGCGACCTGGATTTTCGGATAGTAGCGCCCGCCGGCCTGCGCATAGGCCTGCGCCCAGCCGTGGTCGAACACATATTCGCCCTGCGAATGGCTCTTGGCATAGGCCGGCGCGGCGGCGACGAGACGTCCCTTCGGATCCTCGACCAGCACATGCATCGGCGCCCAGCCGCTGCGCCCGCCGACCGACCCGGATTGTTCGAGCGCCAGCAGGAAGGAATGGCTGACGAACGGATTGAATCGTTCGCCGCACGCCGCCGGCTCGCTCAGATCCGGCGGATTGGCGCAGGCGTTCCATTGCGCGGCGTCGACCTTGGCGATGTCGCGGGCGATGCGGACCTGGAAGGAGGCAGGGGACATGGGAACTCGGACGGGTTTGCGCCCCCAGCATAAAAGCATCCGCGGATGCTGCAATGCGGCATGAGGAAACAGCAGCGAATTCCCGATGCGATGCCATGAGCTCTGGGCGCTTGCGGAGCGGCGTCCGGCTCAAGACTCCAAATCGCCCTCGAAGATCATCTGATCGGCCCATTGCGCCGCCAGCCCCCTTTGCGCCGGCGTCCTGACCGTCCAGGCCATCACGGGGGTCGCGTTGAGCGCGCGCAGCAGGAAGGGAACGGCGTTGGGGAGGTCGTCGACGCAATAGGACAGAAAGTCCGGCCTCGTTTCCTCATAGTGCAGAAAATTGGCGAGACGGATCCTTTGGTCCGACGAGAGCGCGCGCCAATATCCGTCGTCGTAACGGGCCTCGGCGACGATTCCCAAAGGGCAGGGGGCGCCCCGCGGCCCCGGCGGATTCGGATGCTTACGATAATGGACGAGGATCGCCGGATCGAAGCTCTTGATCGCCAGCGGTCCGGCATAGTCGGCGGCGAGCTGCGCGATCCTGTCGGCGAGCCGCGAATCGCCGTCGAACGCGCTCTTGATTTCGCAGACGATCGGCGCGCGGTCGGCGACACGCTCCAGCAATTCCTGGAAGGTCGGGATCGGCTCGAGGCCGGAGCGAAAGCGAACGTCGCGCAGCTCGCTCGAAGATTTCTCGACGAGCGGGCCGCTCGCATGCGTCAGCCGGTCGAGCGTGTCGTCGTGAAAGACCATCGCCTCGCCGTCGCGGCTCAATTGCACGTCGCATTCGATCGCAAAATTCCGCGCGATCGCCGCCTCGGCCGCCGCCAGCGTGTTCTCGACAATTCCGGCGCCGCGATCGTGGAGGCCGCGATGGGCGATCGGGCGGGCGGTCAGCCAGTCCGGCGCATGGCGGCCCATTTCAGGCGAGCTCAAACAAAGCTTCGACTTCGGCCAAGGCGTTCAGCGGCAAATGGGCGACGCCGACGGTGGTTCGCGCGTGGCGCCCGCGCGCGCCGAACAGATCGGCCATCAGGTCGGAGGCGCCGTTCATCGCCTGGGGCAGCGAGCCGAATTCGGAAGCGACGTTGAAGAACCCGCCGAGCCGCACCACCTGCGCGATTCCATCGAGATCGCCGATCGCCGCTCTGGCCTGGGCCAGAATGTTGATCGCGCAAAGCCGCGCCGCCTCGCGGGCGATTTCCACCGGCGAATCGGGGCCAAGCTTGCCGATATGGGCGGGGGCGAGCTTGCCGTTGGCGCCCAGCGGCAATTGGCCGGATATGACGAGGCTTTTGCCCATTCGCGCATAGGGGACGTAATTGGCGACGGGCGCGGCGGGCGCCGGCAGGACTATCCCCAGCTCTTCGAGACGCAAGGCGATCCGGCTCATGAAATGTCCTTCTTTTGGCCATAGCGCGGCGCTAGGCGCTTGTTCAACGTCGGCGCCAGTCTATGCGAGCCGGGCGACGTTGCAATGATGGCGGCCGCGCCGTATTTTTTTACTTCCCGCCTTCCAGCGGGTATTGCCGAGGGAGCTCTATCCATGAAGCTGAAACTGGCCTTGGCCGCCATCGTCCTGGCGGCCTCTCTCGGCGGGGCCCGCGCCGAGGCGGTGATGCCGCTCGCCGCGCATCGGGCCGCCTATCAGATCAGCCTGGGCAAGGCCAACGGGTCGCAGGCGCCGGTCTCGGCGAGCGGGCTCATCGCCTATGAATTTCACGGCTCTTCCTGCGAAGGCTATGCCGCCAATTTCCGCCAGGTGACCGAGCTGCAGCGCGGCGAGGGCGCGCCGATTTCCTCCGATACGCGGGCGGTGACCTTCGAGGACGGGCAGGCCAAGACGTTGCGGTTCCGCATCGACACCTCGATGTCGAGCAATCCCGAGCCGCCGATCGACGGCAGCGCCACGCGCTCGGACGCCGGCGACATATCGGTCGATCTGTCGCAGCCCAAGGAAGAAAAGCTCGATCTCGGCAAGGACATTCTGTTTCCGACCCAGCATATCGCCCATATCATCGAGACGGCCAAAGCAGGCGGCGGGGTCCTGGAGGCGCGCGTGTTCGACGGCTCGGACACCGGCGAGAAAATATTCGACACGCTGAGCGTGATCGGCAAGGAGGCGACCGAGCCCGGCGCCGACGCCGACAAGGCCGAGCCGCTCAAGGGCCTGCGGCGCTGGCCGGTGACGATCTCCTATTTCGATTCCGCCAAGAAGGATTCGGCGCCCGAATATGTCTTGTCGTTCGACCTCTACGAGAACGGCGTCTCCGGAAGCCTCAAGCTCGATTACGGCGCCTTTTCGCTCGCCGCCCAGTTGACGCGGCTCGAACTGCTTCCCTCGGCGCCCTGCGCCAAGTGAAGCCGGCGCCTTTCTCCCTCCCCCACAAGGGGGGAGGGAACGCCCTCATCCCCGCTTCGGCGCGCCCGCTCGGAACGCCAGGCCGCGAACCACCGCGTCCGCGCCGAACTTGTCGCGCAGGGAATCGATGGCCTGCTCGCGGGCCTTTTCGCGCGTGATGGCGCCGTCGACGAGATCGCCCTGATCGGCGCCCTCGGCCGCTGTGAAATCGGCGGTCGAGACGCCCAGCAGGCGAAAGCGGGCGCCGTCCATTTCCTTGTCCAGCAGCGCGCGCGAAACGAGGAACAGCCGGCTGGCGAGCTGCGTCGGCTCGAAGCCGGAGCGGCTGCGCGTGCGCAGCTTGAAATCGGCGGTGCGCAGTTTGAGCGTGAGGCTGTTGCAGGCAAGCTGCTGCTTCCTCAGCCGCGCCGCGACGCGTTCGCACTGGATCAGCAAGGTGCGGGTGAGCTGCTCCTTGTCGGCGCTATCGGTCTCGAAGGTCGTTTCGCTGGAAATGCTCTTGGTCTCGCGTTCGGGCGTGACGCGGCGGTCGTCGAGCCCGCGCGCCAGGCGCCACAGCCGGCTTCCCTCCGCGCCGTGCCGCGACAGGATCGTCGCCTCGTCCAAAGCCTGGATGTCGCTAATGAGGCGCAGGCCCGCCTTCTCGAGGCGGACTTGCGCGACCTTGCCGACGCCCCAGATGCGGCTGACCGGCAGGGGCGCCAGCAGCGCCATCGCCTGCGCGCGCTCGACGACCGAATAGCCGCGCGGCTTGTCGAGATCGGAGGCGAATTTGGCGAGAAATTTGCAATAGCTGAGGCCGATCGACACGGTGACGCCGATCTCGGCTTCGATCGTCTTGGCGAGGCGCGCCAGGATGAGCGGCGCGCCGGCGCCGTGCACGCGCTCGCACCCCGTCAGATCGAGAAACGCCTCGTCGATCGAGACCGGCTCGACGAGCGGCGTCAGATCCTGCATGCGCGAGCGGATCTCGCGCCCGACGCGCGCATATTTGGCCATGTCGGGGGGCACGACGGCGGCCTCGGGGCAAAGCTTCAGGGCCTGGAACATCGGCATGGCCGAGCGCACCCCGAAAGTGCGCGCGATATAGCAGCAGGTCGAGACGACGCCGCGCCGGCCGCCGCCCCCGACAATCACCGGCCGATCGCGCAGCGACGGATTGTCGCGCTTTTCGATCGAGGCGTAGAAGGCGTCGCAATCGATATGGGCGATCGTCAGATCCTTGGCGCCGGAATGGCCGACAAGGCGCGGCGAGCCGCACAGGGCGCAGCGGGGCGGCCTTTCCCCTGATGTCTCGACGAGGCAATCGCGGCACAAGAAGGCGTGCGGCCGCCCGGCGCCGGGCTCGCTCACGGATCGGCCCCGCGCCCGGCGCCGGCAAGGGCGGCATGGGCGCGCGCCACGTCTTCGGGCCGGTAGCCGCTATCCCCGGCAAAATCGATCAGCAGGGCCTCGTTCGAGGCGAGATAGTCGAGTATGGCGGTCAGGAAGCGCGGATCGGCCGCCGCCTTGCGCAGATTCTGCGGCCCAAGGCCGGAAAGGCCGAGGAAACGCTCCAGCCGGGCCTCGTCGGCGGCGAGCCAGGCCAGCGCCTCGATCGCCATCTCAGCCCCGCCTTCGGCGCTTGTGGACGGCGGCCTTTTATGGGGGACCTTCACTGTCGCAGTTTCCCTTTCGTCAATGTCTGCGCGCTAAGGTCGCAACTTAGAAGCGGTTCTCGTCCTGCCCTGGGGCGGGCGCCGCCGCTTGATCTGGAACCTCTTTGATGGCCAAGACCGTGTTGATCGTAGAAGACAATGAGTTGAATATGAAGCTCTTCAACGATCTCCTGGAATCGCGCGGCTGCCGCATCATCCAGACGCGCAACGGCGTCGAGGCCGTCGATCTGGCGCGCAAGCACCGCCCGGACCTCATCCTGATGGATATCCAATTGCCGGAGGTCTCGGGCCTCGAGGTCACGCAATGGCTGAAGGACGACGAGGAGCTGCGCTCGATTCCGGTCGTCGCGGTGACCGCCTTCGCGATGAAGGGCGACGAGGAGAAGATCCGGCAGGGCGGCTGCGAGGCCTATCTCTCCAAACCCATATCCGTCGTCAAGTTCTTCGAGACGATCGACAATTTCCTGGGGGACAAGTGATCCGATGACCGCCCGCGTTCTCGTCGTCGACGACATCCTGCCCAATGTCAAACTGCTGGAGGCGCGGCTCAGCGCCGAATATTTCCACGTGCTGACCGCGGCCAATGGCCCGGAGGCGCTGGCGATATGCCAGGGCGGCGAGTGCGACATCGTGCTGCTCGACGTGATGATGCCGGGCATGGACGGGTTCGAAGTGTGCCGCCGCCTCAAGAACGATCCGGCGACCGCGCATCTGCCGGTCGTCATGGTGACCGCCCTCGACCAGCCGGCCGACCGGGTGCGCGGCCTCGAGGCCGGCGCCGACGATTTCCTGACCAAGCCCATCGACGAAATCGCGCTCATCGCGCGCGTGCGCTCGCTCGCCCGCCTCAAGGTGGTGATCGACGAATTGCGCAGCCGCGCCAATTCGACGCTGTCGACGATTCCCTCCGACGCGCCGTTCGCGATGACCGGCGATGACGGGCGAAAGGGGCGCATCCTGCTCGTCGACGACCGCAAGAGCTCCTTCGAGCGCATCGTCCAGACGCTGAGCCCCTATCACGAGGTGATCGTCGAGACCGACCCGCACCGCGCTTTGTTCAGCGCCGCCGAGGAGGATTGCGACCTGTTCATCGTCAGCCTCGGCCTGGAGAATTACGACGGCCTCAGGCTATGCAGCCAGATCCGCTCGCTGGAGCGCACGCGCAATCTGCCGATCCTCGCCATCGCCGATTCCGGCGACCGCGACCGCATGCTGCGGGGCCTCGAACTCGGGGTCAACGATTTCCTGTCGCGGCCGATCGACCGCAACGAATTGCTGGCGCGCGCCCGCACGCAATTGCGCCTCAAGCGCTATGCCGACAATCTGCGCAACAAGGTGCAGCAGTCGATCGAGCTGGCGCTGGTCGATCCGCTGACCGGCCTCAACAATCGCCGCTTTCTCGAAAGCCACCTCGCCACCATGCTCGATCAGGCGCAGCGCCGCCGCGCGCCGCTGTCGCTGATGATTTTCGACATCGACCATTTCAAGCGCGTCAACGACACCCACGGCCATGATTGCGGCGACGAGGTGCTGAAGGGTTTTGCCGACCGCCTCAGGCGCGTCGTGCGCGGGGGCGATCTCCTCTGCCGGCTCGGCGGCGAGGAATTCATCATCGTGATGGCCAACGCCTCGACCGAGATCGCCGCCAAGGTCGCCGAGCGCACCCGCTCGGCGATCCAGCAGGAACCCTTCGTGATCGACAAGACCGGACGCACGATTTCGATCACCGTTTCGATCGGGGTTGCCGGGCGCGGCCCCGACGGCGACCCCGATTCGCTCTACCGGCGCGCCGACCGCGCGCTCTACCGCTCGAAATCGGAAGGGCGCAACCGGGTCACCGCCGACGCGGCCTAACCTATTGTCCCAAAAATAGTTTCAGGCGGGGCGAGCGCGGCTTGGCCGGCCGCCGTCTCCTGCATCTTGCGCTATGGCCCCGCTCTAGTACACTATTCCTACCGATTCGATCGGGCAGGAGCGGCGCGGGGCAGGCGCCGCTTAACTTTGTTTGTTTAGGTAAACAAAAGGTTTCCAGAACCGATCGCCGTCAAACGATTGCTTTCCGCATTCGCCGTTGTAACGTCCTATTGGCGGTCGCACTTTTGGCCGCAACCGATACCCTACGGAGTGCTCAGGTCCGCCGCATCTCCTGGGTCCGTGGGGTCGGCCGGCTCGGAAGCGGCAAGGAGTGGCCTCCTCATAGCCGTTTCCGGCCGGCCACCTTTTTTCTCCGCCAACCGTCATTGCGAGCGAAGCCGGACGAACGCTTCGCGTTCGCCTTGAGAACCAACCCAGGCGCCGTGACCTAGCTTGAGGGGTCACGACACCTGGGTTGCTTCGCTTCGCTCGCAATGACGATGGAGGGCGCCCTCAATACCTTCGTATCAAACTCACCAGCTTGCCCTGGATCGTCACGCGGTCGGGCCCGAAGATGCGCGTCTCGTAGGCCGGATTGGCGGCTTCCAGGGCGATCGAGGCGCCGCGGCGGCGCAGGCGCTTCAGGGTGGCTTCCTCGTTGTCGATCAGCGCCACCACGATATCGCCGGTGTCGGCGTCGTCCTGGCGGCGGATGACCACCGTGTCGTCCTCGAATATGCCGGCCTCGATCATCGAATCGCCGCGCACTTCCAGCGCGAAATGCTCGCCGCTGCCGAGGAATTCGGGCGGCATGCTGATCGTGTGGGTGCGCGTCTGGATCGCCGAGATCGGCGTGCCCGCCGCGATGCGCCCCATCATCGGCACGGCGACCGAGCGCTCCTCCTCGAACCGCGAGGCGGGGCTCGCCGGGCGCACGCGCCCGAGATTGCCCTCGATGACGCTCGGCGAGAATTTCTGCGAGCGCGGCGCCGAGACGGTCGCCGATTCGGGCAGCCGCAGCACCTCGATGGCGCGGGCCCGATTGGGCAGCCGGCGGATGAAATTGCGCTCCTCCAGCGCCAGGATCAGCCGATGGATGCCCGATTTGGAGCGCAGGTCGAGCGCCTCCTTCATTTCGTCGAAGGAGGGGGGAACCCCTGATTCCTGCAGGCGCTCATGGATGAAACGCAACAATTCGCTTTGTTTCTTGGTCAGCATTTCATGCCTCTTGGCCAATCCCATGGCGAATCGCCTAGGGCCTTGGATTTGCGGCCACTTTCGTTGCGGCTCTTAAACAAATCATGAACGGAGGTTAGCTGTTCTTGCTGTGTTCTGCAAGGGGAGGGAATCGTGCTACAAAAAAGGATGGGAGCCCCCATGTCCAGATTCCAACACTTGCGCACGATCTTGGGACCGTCGTGGCACTATCTTATTGCGCTGCCGTTCGCGGTCACCGGTGTCTTCACCTGGATTCGGGACGAATGGCTTTCGCCAGAGACGGCGGCAATGCTCAAAATGCCCGCTCTCGTGAGGGAGTTTTTGCCAGCGTGGCTTCTGACCGCTCAATGGTATTGGTGGGCGATTGCTACGTTAGTTGTCATCGCCGTTCTGTTTTTCGAGGGCTCATTCAGAGAGCGCCGGAGATTTTTGGCTGTCCATTTAGCCGCGAAGGACAATCCAAAACCAATTATTGGCGACATGCCAATCCAAGATGTATTTTTCCATATAGACGCTGACGTTCTTGAAAACGGAACGTTCGAAACGGTCGGACAACTCATATTAGACCATCTTTCGACGGGCCAGTTAACGGCGTACGGCAGACAAGCAAGCTTCGAAAATAGAGGTTATGTAGGACATCCCAATCTAGGGTCCGGACCCATAAAGATTCCCTTGGGTGCAAATTTATGATTCACGGTCTCCGACGGGAGGCCATTGATGATTCGAGATTGCTTTTGGCTCAGCGAGGACCAGTTTGCGCGACTGCGGCCTC
>Ga0302326_10001328_pt1 | contig 63452 bp, 54 predicted proteins | sample Palsa_T0_3_FD_202264 | JGI IMG/M metagenome (GOLD analysis project Ga0302326, IMG submission 202264) | Peat permafrost microbial communities from Stordalen Mire near Abisko, Sweden - Palsa_T0_3 | ecosystem: Environmental > Terrestrial > Soil > Palsa > Peat permafrost | place: Sweden: Abisko...
GCCGTTCGATCACGTAGCCAAGTTCGGCGATGATCGACGGCATGAACTTCCCGCCGGGCTGCCAGTAGCCGCCGCGCGGATCAAACACGGCCTTGAGCTCATCAACCAGGAAGGTGACGTCGCCGCCCTTTCTGAACACCGCGGAGATGATGCGCGTCAGCGCGACGATCCACTGGAAATGGTCGAGATTCTTCGAGTTGACGAAGATCTCGAAGGGACGGCGCTGTTCGTACTTCGTGCCTTCATTGAGAACAATATCGTTGATCGTCACGTACATCGCGTGATCGGACACGGGCGTCTTGATCTTGTAAGTCGAACCAATGAGGACGTCCGGCCGCTCAACCTTCTCGTGCATCCGCACGACTTTCGCCGTACGGCCGTTCTTGTCCTGGAACTCGTCCGGATCGGCAACCAGGACGGGCTTGACGTCCGCGGGTTTCTCGTCCGGCTTCTGGACGTTGTATTTGACGATCTTCTTCGCAATCTTGATGGTCATGGCTGTTCTTCTCTATATAGTTCCGTCAAAGGCGCCCGTAATATCCGTCGCGCATCGCGTCAAACAGATTCGCGGCGGTGTGGATCTCGCCGTCATAGTCAATCTCTTCATCACCGCGCGCCTCGATGACCGTGCCATCCTCGAGCGTAAATTTATAGACCGTATTCTTGAGGTCCTGTTCCTTCACGAGGACGCCCTGGAAAGCCTCTGGGTTGAAGCGAAAGGTCGTGCAACCCTTTAGGCCCTGCTCATAGGCGTACATGTAGATGTCTTTGAATTTCTCGTAGGGGAACTCCGTTGGCACATTCGCCGTCTTCGAGATCGACGAATCCACCCACTTCTGCGCGGCGGCCTGAATATCAACGTGTTGCTTCGGCGTAACGTCGTCGGCTGCGATGAAGTAGTCGGGCAGCTTTTCAGCAACTTGATCGGATGCGGGCTTAGCCTTCGGATTGACGAGCTCGCGATAGGCGAGAAGCTCGAAGGAGCAAACGTCAATCTTCTCCTTCGACTTCTTGCCATCGCGGATGACGTTTCTGAAGTAGTGGTGTGCGAATGACGGCTCGATGCCGTTTGACGCATTATTCGCAAGCGAGAGCGAGATCGTGCCCGTCGGCGCAATCGAGGTGTGATGCGTGAATCGCGCTCCGACCTCCGCAAGCTCATGAACCAGCTTTGGAGCGACTTCTGCAATGCGCTGCATGTAGCGGCTGTATTTTGCATGCAGCAGGCGCCCGGCGATCTTCGCGCCCGGCTTCCACCCATCGCGCGCCATGTCGGGCCGCTTGCGCAGCATTTCTTTGGTCACGACGAATTCCTCGTTCATGATCGGCGCCGGGCCCTTCTCGCGCGCGAGCTCCAAAGCAGCCTCCCAACCGGCCACCGCCATCTCACGTGAGACGTCCTCGGTGAATTTGACCGACTCTGGCGAGCCGTATCTCATGCCGAGGAGAGTGATCGTGCTGCCGAGGCCCAAGTAGCCCATACCATGGCGGCGCTTGCGCATGATCTCGACGCGCTGTTGCGCGAGCGGCAGTCCATTGATCTCGACCACATCGTCGAGAAGGCGAGTAAACACCTTTACAACTTCGCGAAATTCGGTCCAGTCAAATTCCGCGAATTCGCTGAACGGGTGGCGTACGAACTTTGTGAGATTCACCGAGCCCAAGAGACACGCACCGTACGCCGGCAAACTTTGCTCGCCGCAGTTGTGCGCGTGCAGTCCATTTGCATCAAACGAATTGATTCCGGGTACCTGAACGTCGTACACATCCTCCACGCCATCTTCAACAACGCTCGCTACTGTCGCGATAAAGCGCTCACGATTCAAAGTCCGCTTATATTTCGCGAGCGCCGCATCGAGACGCGCGCGTTTGTCCGTGTCTTCAAAGCCCACGCGCTCACGAAAAAATCGCAGGTTTTCACCACTGATAATGAGCTCGTGTTGCGCGCGAGTGGGATAGTAGCTGCGGCCCCCGCGCCCGTCCGGCAGAAGGGTCGACCCTGCGGGCCGTCGTTCGGCATAGATGGAACTTACAATACCTAAACGCAACAACATGCGCTGCGCAGCTTCTAGTAGTGGCAATTCGGACTGCGCTAGCCGTACGGAAATCCCCTTGGCGTGCGTTCCTTGGACGGAACCATCGGTGTCAAATAGCCCGCGCAAAAGCCCCCGATAGAACTCGCTAGATGCGCGCTCGATCTCTGAGGTTATAGTTTTATGACCCGGGCTCAGTCCTAGTTGATGGGCCAAAGCGCGCAAGCCGACGAGTTGCATGCGATATTCGCCACGGCCTGCAATCGGATGCCAGCCAGCAAAGTCTGCTCTATGAGGGAGCAACATTGCGGCCCGTAACGCGGCGTCCATTATTCCCTGAACTCCAGAGGGCAAACCGCGGCTGTCGTTTGCGGCAGCCGCCATCTCCCAAACGGACAATACCGCTTTGTCATCCGACAACACTCCATCCCCAATGAGCAGGCCGATCAGATATCCCTGCTCGTGTGTGTAATCGCCCTCCCATTTCGCTGCTGCACGATGATCGTTAAGGAGAACTTGATCGCCAGGATGCAGCTCGCTCGCAGCGCACCACTCGGATTCGCGCACCCAGCGCGTCAGTTTTGCAATGCGCCGCACACGGTGATCTGCCGTGAGGCGCAGCGCATGCCCTTCAGTGGTAGCAACCCGTACCACCGGCTTGCGCGCCGTGCGAAAGAACCCTTCGGCCGCGCTCCAATGGTCCCGCCCATCGACACGCGCTGGAAACGGCTGCCCGATCAATTGCAGCACTTGCCGTGGTCCGGCAGCAGTATGAACCCAGGTGTCTGCCGTCACGCACGGGTTGGTGGCGCGAATGTTTTCGCACCACCAGTTATTGTTCATCTCGTTGACACGGTCAATGAGAATGAAGCCCGGCTCGGCGAAGTCATACGTGGACGTCATGATGAGATCCCACATACGCCGCGCCGGAAGCGTCTTATAGATTTTGCACGCAACCAGGCCTTCGTCGTTGACCACGTAGTCCTCGTGAATCTCCCACTCTCTCCACAGGAACTTGCTGGCGTCCGTCAGATCGGGCTTTTCCGCATCGAATTCCTTAAGCGTGATCGGAAAAGCTAGCTGCCACTCTCGATCCTCGCGGACGCTTTGAATGAACTCATCGGTGACAAGTAGAGAGAGATTAAATTGCCGCAGGCGGCCGCTCTCGCGCTTGGCGCGAATGAATTCCATGGCATCGGGATGGCCGACGTCGAACGTGCCCATCTGCGCGCCGCGGCGGCCACCCGCGGATGACACGGTGAAGCACATCTTGTCGAAAATATCCATGAACGACAGCGGGCCCGACGTGTACGCACCCGCGCCGGTGACGTACGCGCCCCGTGGGCGCAGCGTTGAAAAACAATAGCCGATCCCGCTTCCCACCTTGAGCGTAAGACCTGCCTCATGGACCTTTTGCAGAATGTCATCCATCGAGTCACGGATTGTTCCCGACACCGTACAATTGATTGTCGAGGTTGCAGGCTTGTGCTCAAGGGCGCCGGCATTTGATGTCACGCGCCCCGCAGGTATAGCGCCGCGCCTAAGCGCCCATACAAAGCGCTCATACCAGTGCTCACGCACTTCTTCTTTCTCAACGTCGGCAAGCGCTCTTGCAACGCGCTGATAGGTGTCGTCCATCGTTTTATCGATGGGCGTTCCATCTTTCGCCGTGAGGCGATACTTCTTATCCCAAATATCGAGCGATGCTTCCTGGAAAGGAACGGCATCGATGTCTTTTGGTTCGAGCTTCATGACGGTGTTCATGAATCCGTGGCACTCCAAATATTGTGCTGCCGACAACGGATCACGGGAAAGCGCGCGGATAAAACCGCGCAAACGACTGACCGAACAGCGGTAGCCAAAAGGCTGCTGTCAGACAGCCGGTTCCCCCGAAAGACCTACCCCCCGAGCGCCGACCTTGATCGCATGAAGCAACACAAGATCTTGTGTCGGGGGAGGAAGACTAATGAGGTGTCATAGTCCCGTCAAGATTGTCCGTTACATAGTTTAGGGTCAAAAATAAATAGCTAATTCATTAGCTTATGGCGTAATGCGCCGTACAACCGAAGTGGATTTCTCGATGTTTTGACATAAAGCCCCTCCTCAGCCCGCCCCAAGATCTTGTGCCCAGGCCGTGCACACCTTGCACACAGGTTGTTCGATTTCTTTCCGCCCGGGGCTGCCCTTGAATCCCGCATTCGCGGCCGCAGAAAGTAGTCCATTCACGCATTTTGCGTTTTTTTGGAGACTTGACATGACGATCGTTCATTACGAGCCGTGGAGGCTCTTCAATCGATTCCATCGCGACATCAGTCGCGCGTTCAGTGAGGAGACTTCTGCTTCCGAGGCGGCAAACTCATCTGACGTCACCTGGCTTCCGGTCGTGGACGTGCACGAAGAGGCCGAGCGTTTTGTGGTTCGTGCCGACCTGCCAGGTGTAGAGCCGAAAGACGTTGAAATCACCGCAGAAAAGGGCGTGCTGACCATACGCGGCCAGCGCCATGCGGAAAAGCGCGACAGCGCGAATGGCTACGAGCGCGTTGAGCGCGTCTCCGGAGCTTTTCTGCGCCGCTTCTCGCTGCCCGAGAGCGCTGAAACTGCCGCCATCAAGGCGAAGCAGTCAAACGGCGTCTTAGAGATCACGATTCCGAAGTCGCCGCAGGTTCAGCCGCAGCGCATTTCGGTCGAAGCGGCCTAATCCGCTAGGGCAATCGCGAGGAGCAGGCATACGCCTGCTCCTCTTTCTTATTTAAATCGCGTTGGGCGCGGATCCGCGCTTAGAATCGATCCGTGCCGCAACTCCGCCACGCCAACGCCCTGATATGGGTTGCCGCAGCCCTTTGGCTCGCTGCGGCATCGAGCGCGCCAGCCGCCTTGCCGGCAGCGCTCGCCGAGACCCATACGCTGTCGCTCGCGCCGATGATCAAGCGTGTCTCGCCCGCGGTGGTGAATATTGCGACCCGCGGCACGGTCAGCGACACCGGCCCACAGAATCCTCTCTCCGAGGATCCTTTCTTTCGTCGGTTCTTCAACACGCCGCCGGACTTGGGTCCGAAGGACCACGCTTTTCAAAGCGCAGGCTCCGGCGTCATTTTCAACGCGCAGTCGGGCTACATCCTCACCAACGCCCACGTCGTCGAGAACGCGAGCGAAATCACCGTAACGCTGCAGGATGGCCGCGATGTTGAGGCGGAAATCGTAGGGCGCGACGCGCCCTCGGATGTCGCGGTGCTGAAAGTGAAGGCCGACGGCCTCACGCAGATTCCTTTGGGGGATTCGGCACTGGTGGAAGTCGGCGACTTCGTGGTCGCAATCGGCAATCCCTTTGGCCTGCAGCACACCGTCACATCCGGAATTATCAGCGGACTGTCGCGCTCCGGAATCAACCCGGACGGCTATGAGGACTTCATCCAGACGGACGCATCCATCAACCCGGGTAATTCCGGCGGAGCGCTCGTCAACCTGAAAGGCGAACTCATCGGCATCAACACCGCCATCCTCTCAAAGAGCGGCGGCAACATCGGCATCGGCTTCGCGATTCCCATTAACATGGTCAAAAACGTGACCGACCAGCTGTTGAAATTCGGCGCGGTCAAGCGCGGCGTGCTGGGAGTCAACATCTACACGCTCACGCCGGACATCGCCCGCTCGCTCGGCCTTGCGAAGGTACGCGGGGCGCTCGTGTCCGAGGTGGTTGGCGGCTCCGCCGCCGAAAAAGCCGGTGTGCACACCGGCGACATCATCACCGCGGTCAACGGTCAGAGCGTGAAGTCGAATGCCGAGCTGCGCAACGTCATCGGGCTGCTACGCGTCGGAGACAAAGTCGAGATTGGAATCGTACGCGACGGCAACCCGCAGCGGGTTACCGCGATCATCGCTGCCATCGCGGCCCCGCCTGCGGTCGCACCCCCGGTGCACGCTGCAGCAGTAGCCACTCCGCACGGGCTTGATGGCGCAACCATTACTGATGCGCCAGAGGCCGCGGGCGCGCTCGTCACGACTATTGAGCCGGGCAGCCCCGCGGCACTGCAGGGACTAGAGGAGAATGACATCATCGTGCGCGTCAACCGCGACCGCGTGACCAATCTCGAGCAATTGCGGGCACACACCAAAAGCACGGCCTCAGTAGTCATCGAGGTGCGGCGCGGCAAGGCGAGCCTGCTCATTCCCCTGCGCTGATTTTATGCACAATTCCCGGTGGCGCTGTGCTCGTGGCTCGCGCGCTAGAGCACGCACCGCGGCGTAGAAGCGCGGCAGATCGCCGTCCTGGCGCGCGAGCAGCCGCTCAAATCCCGGCACGCAGTCGAAATAGGTCGCGACCGACGCCAATTGTGCATTGTTGAGGCCGGCGCTGATCCATTCCTCGTAGCCCGAGGGCACGCCCTGGCGGCGCGCGAGATCGCGAATGTCCTGCGCGAGCGCCTCGAATTCTTCTCTCTTGCGCGCGCGCATCACTTCGGGCGGAAGCTTCGATGCGTACAGGCGCGCAAGCTCGGCGCGTCGATTCGTGAACAGCGTGTTAAATGCAAAGTCACGCGCACGCTCTGCGCGGTACTCAGCCAGCTCTTCCTTGCGTCGCGTGAATTCGAGCCAGCGCGCAAGCCCGGTGTCCTCCACCGTCACGGCAAAGGCCTCGTTGAATTCGGAGTCATCCTCGACATAGATCAGCTGGTGCGCAAGCTCGTGGAAAATGATCGCGGCGAGCTCGCTATCGCCATAGATCAGCATCGTGTTGAGCACCGGATCGGCGAAGCGTCCCAGGGTCGAATAGGCCGGAACCCCCTCCACCACGACGTCAAAGCCGCGCCGGCGCAGCGTTCTGCCGAAGGCCTCGGCCCGCCTTTCGGCAAAGTAGCCGCGATACGCCACGCAGCCTGCAATGGGGAAACACCAGCGCATGGGCTCGACGGAGAATTCAGGTGTGGCAACCACGTTCCAGACAACGAAGCGACGCTGCAGATCGGCATAGGATCGATAGCTCTTGTTGTCGGGGAGACCAAGCTCCTGCGAGGCGAAGTCCCGCGCATCCCGAACGGCGGCCAAGCGCGAGCGCAGCGCCGGCGGCGTGTGCGCATCGGCCATCACGACCTCGACCGGCCGCCGATCGTGCAGCACTTGCCACTCGCCCTGGGCGGCCTGCGCGATATACACCGTGCCGCACGCCGGCAATAGCGCAAGCGCGCCGCTGGCGAAGAGGATCCGCACGGCAAAGAGCCCCCTCGTCGCGGGCGTAGCCCGCGCCGTGCAGGTCCGGGCGAAACTCTCGGTTAACATTGCGCGCATGCAAGTCTACTTGGTCGGCGGTGCCGTCCGTGATCAGCTCCTCGGGATTGCCGCGCGCGAACGCGACTGGGTAGTCGTCGGCGCGCGGCCTCACGATCTTGAGAAGCTTGGCTACCTTGCGGTCGGGCGCGAGTTCCCCGTATTCCTGCATCCGGACACCAAAGAGGAATACGCGCTCGCGCGCCTGGAATCCAAAGTCGCCCCCGGCTACCGCGGCTTTGCGACCCGCTTCTCCCCTGACGTGACGCTGCAGGAGGATCTGAAGAGGCGCGATCTTACGATCAACGCCATCGCACAGACTGCCGAGGGTGAGCTCATCGACCCATATGGCGGTGCGGATGACCTGAAGAAGGGTGTCTTGCGCCACGTCTCGGAAGCATTCGTCGAAGATCCCGTGCGTGTGCTGCGCGTGGCGCGGTTCGCCGCACGATTCGGCGATCGCGGATTTTTCGTGGCCCCCGAAACCCGCGCGCTCATGCAGGAAATGGTGAGGAGCGGGGAAATCAACGCGCTCGTACCGGAACGAGTCTGGCAGGAGACCGAGCGTGCATTGGGGGAGGCACGACCCGAACTCTTCTTTTCCACCTTGCGCGAGTGTGGCGCGCTCGATGTGATCTTTCCGGAAATTGCGGCGCTCTACGGCGTCCCGCAGCCGGAGCGCTGGCATCCAGAAATCGACACCGGCGTGCATGTGATGCTCGCGCTGCAATGCGCGGTGCGCCTGGGCGCTCCGACTCCGGTGCGCTTCGCAGTACTCATGCACGACCTGGGCAAGGCGAAAACCCCGCGCAATCTTTGGCCGTCACACCACGGACACGAAGAGGCGGGCGTGGTACTGATCGAAGCGCTCGCGCAGCGCCTGCGCGTGCCCAAGGAACACACCGAACTTGCGGTCTTGACGGCGCGCCACCACGGGCTCGTGCACCGCGCTTTGGAACTGAAGCCTGCGACCATTCTCGGACTTCTGGAAAAGACCGACGCCCTGCGGCGCCCCGAACGATTCCGAGCGCTACTCCTCGCGTGCGAGGCCGACGCGCGCGGCAGAACCGGGCTCGAAGATCGCCCCTATCCGCAGGCTGATTTGCTGCGCCAGGCGCAAGAGGCCGCCGCCGCGGTAGGCCTTCCCGAGGAGGAGCGCCAGGGACTCATCGGCCCCGCCATCAAAGAGAAGCTGCGCGCGAAACGGCTCGAGGCCCTGACGTCCATGGTGGCTCGATATCGGGGTCTGTCTAAAGCGAGCGCGACAGATCCTGGAGCGTGAAGCCGCGCAGAGGCTGCTGCAATCCTCGCGACAGTGCCATCACCTTGAAGGCCTCGCCCATCTCGACAGGCAGGAGCAGCCGACCAGCCTCTCCAGTGCGCCGCGCCCGCGTGATGTCATCCGCATCGGCAACCAGAAGCTCCTCGATCCCGCTGCCGATCAAAAAGCCCGCCTGCGTCGTAAATCCGCAAAGTTCAAGCCCCGCCGCCGCGCCAGCCTCCGCTACGCGCGTGAAGTCGACCCACGCTGAGATGTCCTGCACGCCGACCAGGATCAAAGGATCGTTGTGGGCGCGGTGTTTGAAATGGCAGCGCAGCGTGCCATCGATACGTTGCGGGTGATAGTACTGGGCGCGCGGCAGACCGTAGTCAATCAAAAGGATCGCGCCCCGCTCCAGACACTGGCTCACGCCTGCGATCCAAGGCTCGATCCGCCAGCACACCTCCGAACGATAGCCGTCGGCAAGCTTGAAGTCGCGCACGAGCGGCTGTGCGTGGCGCACAAGAAGCTCATCGGCAAAGCCCTCGCGCTCGATGAAACCGCCATCCGCACCGACAGCAACGCCGAGCGAGCGCACGCGCGTCTCGTGGACGACAAATCGAGCGCACGGCAGTGCGTCGAGGACTTCGTTGGCCAGGATCACCCCGCGCATGGGCTCTTCCGGCAGGCGCGTATGCCACACGAAACGCTGCCGCAGCGTCTCGGACAGCTGCTGCACTCGAGCGCGCTGGCGCGCGGCAAGATCAGCGCTCACCTCCAGAATCGCGTAGCTCTCCGGCAACGCATCGAGGGCCGCCAGCTCCTCCATCACCGTAGCGGCCATGGCACCCGTGCCTGCTCCAAACTCAAGCACCCCGCCGCCCGTCACGGCGAGCACTTCGGCGCACTGCCGCGCGAGGCACTGCCCGAATAGCGTCGACATTTCCGGCGCAGTGACGAAATCACCGCCAACGCCGAGCTTTACGGCGCCTGCGCTGTAATACCCAAGCCCCGGCGCATAGAGTGCGAGCTCCATAAAGGTATCGAAGGACAGCCAGCCGCCGGCGGCCGCGATGCGCGCACGAATGGCGTCGGCGAGCGCGGTGGAGTGCTGCTCCTCCGCCTCGGTCAGCAGCGCAAGCATTGAGCGCTCGGCGGATGCAGTCATAATTGCAGGCCATGTCGCAACAGACGCTTAAACCGCTTGCGGGCCAAGCCGTGCTCGTCACGGGAGCCGCCCGCCGCGTCGGCGCGGCCATCGCATGCACGCTGCACGGGGCGGGCGCCAATGTGCTCCTGCATTACCGGACGTCCGCTGCGGCGGCTGCGTCCCTCGCGGGCGCACTCAACGATGTGCGGGCGCACTCGGCGCGGACCCTTCAGGCCGACCTCCTCGACATGAATCAGCTCGCGCCGCTCATCGATGCGGCCGTCGGGGCTTTCGGGCGCCTTGATATCCTCGTGAACAACGCCTCGACCTTCTACCCGACGCCCGTGGGCGCCATTACCGCCCATGACTGGGACGATCTCATGGGCACCAACGTGAAGGCGCCGCTTTTTCTTTCGCAGGCGGCAGCTCCCGCCCTGCGCAAAGCCGGCGGCCTCATCATCAACCTTGTCGATATTCATGGCCTGCGGCCATTGAAGCGTTTTGCGGTGTACAGCACCGCGAAGGCCGCACTCGCCATGCTCACACGCTCACTCGCGCGCGAGCTTGCCCCCGAGGTGCGCGTCAATGGCATCGCGCCGGGCCCCATCCTGTGGCCCGAAGATGCGCCTGATCCGGAGACGAAGGCGAAAGTCATTTCCCAGACCCTCCTGCAGCGCCAGGGCTCACCGCACGACGTTGCGCGCACGGCGTTATTCCTCGCAGCCGAGGCACCATACATCACGGGTCAGGTTCTTGCGGTAGACGGAGGTCGCAGCGTTGGATGGTAGTGTCCGGCGCGACGCGCTCGAGGGGATGAGCGTCCTGATCAAAGCGCTGCCAGAGCTCCGCGATCGTGACTCCGGCGCCGGGGTGCAGCAGCTGCGGTGCAAGATCGGCGAGCGGTCCTAGCATATAGGCGCGCACGAGCAGATCCGGCCGCGGCAGAACTAGGTCCGGCCGCCGGCACACGAGATCCCCGTACAGCAGCACGTCCAGATCCATGGTCCGGGGCGCCCAGCGCGGCGCCTCGCGCGGCCGGCCGCACAGCGTCTCGATGGCGCGCAGGACGACGAGCAATTCATCAATGCCGAGGTCGGTTGTGAACGCAGCGACGAGGTTGATGAAGTCCGCCCCGGCAAAGCCTGCGGCGCGATTCTGATACCAGGGCGAGAAGCGCGCGTCCGGAAAAGCCCGCTTGAGTTCGCGCGTGGCGAGTGCCATGTGCTCACGGGGCGCAACATTGCTGCCGGCGGCGACGAAGACCTGCGGCATCGCGACGCTACGCCTTATGGCAGCCCGGCGCGCGCCGCAAGATCGGCCCGCGTACGTTCGATGGTGACGCCCACATCGCGCGAGCCGCGGATGGCGCCGGGCTTGCTGAGCGTAACCCGCACCCACGAGACACCAAATTCTGAAAGTATGAGATTGGCAATCCGCTCCACCAACGTTTCGACCAGGTTGCACTTTGATTCCTGGACGAACGCGATCAGCCGCTTGGCGACCGTCTTGTAGTTGAGCGTGTCGGCCACGTCGTCGCGGATCGCCGCGTGCCGGCAGTCGATCGACATCTCCAGATCGATGACGACTGTTTGCTTGACGCGCCGCTCCCAGTCAATGAAGCCGATGGTGCAATCGACCGCAAGGCCGCGCAGAAAGATTCGATCGCCGGTGTGAGGGTCCGTCATAGTGCCTCAAGCGCATCGAGCGGCCATTGCGCACGTGCTTCGATCTCAAGCCCCGCGTGCTGCCCGGCCGCGAGACGCTGAATTCCCGCGACCGCTATCATCGCGGCATTGTCGGTACAGAACTCGAAGCGCGGATAAAAGACGCTGCCGCCGCGCGCGGCTACTGCTGAGCGCATCCGCGTGCGCAGGAGCTTGTTGGCGCCAACGCCCCCGGAGACGACGAGCGTATCGAGTCCTGTCTCCTCAAGGGCGCGCAGCGCCTTTGCGACGAGGGTTTCAACGATGGCCTCCTGCACCCCATAGGCGATGTCCGCCTTCACGGCAGCCGTCAGTTCGCGCCCGCGTACGGCATGCAGAACCGCGGTTTTCAGGCCTGAAAAACTGAACTCGAGGCCGGGCCGATCGAGCATGGGACGCGGAAACGCGAACACGCCGGGACGGCCGTGCTCGGCCAGCTGCGCAAGCTCAGGGCCACCGGGATAGGGAAGGCCCAGGAGCTTGGCCGTCTTGTCGAATGCCTCTCCTGCAGCATCGTCGCGCGTCTGGCCGAGGATCGCGTAGCGGCCGATGGCCCGCACTTCGATGAGCATCGTGTGACCCCCGGATACCAAGAGGGCCACATGGGGAAACGATGGCGGCTCGGGCTCGAGGAGCGGAGCCAGCAAGTGAGCTTCGAGGTGGTGCACTCCCAACGCCGGGATCTGCCACCCGTACGCAAGGCTGCGCCCGAGCGCCGCCCCGGTCAGCAGCGCCCCGATCAAGCCCGGTCCAGCGGTGTACACGACGCCCGATAGCTCCTCGGGATCGGTTGCGGCACACGCTAAGGCACTCTTCACCAGCGGCAGCAAGCGCCGCACGTGGTCGCGCGAGGCCAGCTCCGGGACGACCCCCCCATAGATCCTGTGCAGTTCCACTTGGCTGAAGAGCTCATGTGCGAGCAGGCCCTGCGCATCATCGTAGACCGCAACTGCGCTCTCATCGCAGGACGATTCAATCGCCAGAACGCGCATGGGACATCGCTGACACGTGCAACACGCTTTTGCCTTTTACCGTTGCGCTCTTAGGACCGGTCGTTCTGAATATGACCCGCGCGTTTGCAAGACGCTTTGCCTTTTGCGGCGCGGCTCATTAGAATCGCCGCCCGAATGCGGCTCAGGCCGTATTGAAAATTCAATTAAATCAATAGATTAGGATTTCGATGCCCAGCGTTCGTATTCGCGAGAATGAATATTTCGATGCCGCCCTGCGCCGTTTCAAGCGTGCCTGTGAGAAAGCCGGCATTCTCACCGAGCTGCGCCGGCGCGAATTCTACGAAAAGCCCACGCAAGAGCGGAAAAGAAAGAAAGCCGCGGCCATCAAGCGCCACATGAAGCGCATCTCCAGGGACGTCGTTCGCCCCGCCCGTTGATGGCATTCCCTCGACGACCATGTCGCTGAAGGAGCGTATCACTGAGGACATGAAGACCGCGATGCGCGCGGCTCAAAAGGAGCGCCTGGGGACCGTGCGCATGATCCTCGCGGGCATCAAGCAGCGCGAGGTCGACGAGCGCGTGAGCCTGGATGACAGCCAGGTGCTGGCCGTGATCGACAAGATGGTCAAGCAGCGCAAAGAATCGATTGCGCAGTTCGAGACGGGCGGCCGCGCCGATCTCGTCGCCAAGGAAAAAGCGGAAATAGCGCTGCTGCAAGAATATCTGCCCACTCAGCTCGCGCCTGCCGAAATCGAAGCGCTCATCAGCGCCGCCATCGCGAAGACCGGCGCGACCTCGATCAAAGACATGGGCAAGGTCATGGGAGCCCTGAAGAGCGAACTTGCCGGCAGGGCCGACATGGGCGCGGTCAGCGCCCGGATCAAACAGAAGCTCGGTTAGGCAGCACAACGCCCTCACGCGGTCCTCATGAGCCGCATCCCGCAAAGCTTCATCGACGAGCTCATTGCCCGCGCCGACATCGTGGAGATCGTCGGCCTGCGTGTACCGCTCAAAAAGGCCGGCCGCGAGTACAAGGCCTGCTGTCCCTTCCACACGGAGAAGACTCCGTCATTCTGGGTCAGTCCCGACAAACAGTTCTATCACTGCTTTGGCTGCAGCGCGCACGGTACTGCGCTCGGATTTCTCATGGCGTACGACCGCCTGACGTTTCCGGAAGCGATCGAGGAGCTCGCCGAACGCCTGGGGCTTGAAGTGCCGCACGAGGCGGCTGCTGCCGGCAGTGCGCCGCGGCGCGCGGACGATGATCTCTATGGGCTCATGGCGCGCGTGGTGAGCCACTACAGCGAAGCGCTGGCGCGCGACACGCGCGCGCGCCAATACCTGAGCACGCGCGCTCTTGATGCGCCCACCATCGCGCAGTTCGCGATCGGCTATGCGCGCGATTCGTGGAACGACATTTTGAGACGCTTTGGCGGCGACGAGGCCGCGCGCCAGCAGTTGACTGACCTCGGCCTCATCATCGAGCGCGAGGGTGCTGCGGTCCGTGACGGCGAACGGCACTACGACCGCTTTCGCGATCGCATCATGTTCCCGATACGCGACGCGCGCGGCCGCGCCATCGCCTTCGGCGGACGCATCATTGATCAGGGCGAGCCTAAGTATCTGAACTCTCCGGAGACCACCCTCTTTCACAAGGGCCGGGAGCTGTATGGCCTGTACGAGGCCCGCCGGAGCCGCGTCGCCCTGAAGCGTCTGCTCGTCGTCGAAGGCTACATGGACGTCGTGCGCCTGCATCAGGCGGGCATTCCCTATGCTGTCGCAACCCTCGGCACGGCGACGACGGCGGAGCATCTGAAGCGCATTTTTCGCCTCGTCAACGAAGTGGTGTTCGCGTTCGACGGCGACCGCGCCGGCCGCGCGGCCGCCTGGCGCGCCTTGCAGAACACGCTCCCCGAGGCGCGCGAAGGCCGGGAGATCCGCTTTCTCTTTCTCCCCGAAGGACACGACCCGGACACTCTGGTCGGTGCGGAGGGGCGCGAAGGCTTTGAAAAGCGCTTGGCTTCAGCGCTGCCGCTCTCGGAGTACCTCGTGCGCGAGGTCAGTAACGACATAGATCTCTCGCACGCCGATGGCCGCGCACGCTTTGCGGAGGCCGCGCGGCCGCTGGTGGCCAAGCTTGCCCACGGGCTGTACCGGGAACTCGTTCTCGAACGCATCGCTGCGACCATCAAGCTCTCATCCGCACGCCTGCAGGAACTGTGGGGTCAGGCCGGTCGTGCCCCGCAGACTGCAGCAGCGCCGCGCCCTGCGGCACGCTCGGGAATCAGCGCCGGACGCGGCAGCCTCGTACGACAGGCCATTGTGCGGCTCCTGCAGTTCCCGGCGACTGCGGCGCGCGTAACCGCGAAGGAGCGCGCAGATCTCGACCGCCTGCACGAGCCCGGCATCGAATTGCTGCGCGAGCTCATCGATGATCTGAAGCGCGCGCCGGCGCAGATCTCAGCTCAAGTCATCGAGCGCTGGGCCGATAAGCCGGAGCGCGAGTCGCTGGAGAAACTTCTGCAGAAAGAGGATGTCATTAGCAATGCGGCCGCTGCCGGCTCCGAACTGCGCGCCGCGCTCGTCAGGCTGGCAGAACTTGCGGACACCCAGCGCCTGCAGGAGCTTGAGCTCAAAAGCAGGAATGCTGCCCTTGACGAATTAGAACTTCAGGAATTTCAGCGACTTACGACAAATCCGCCCACCGGGAAGGTGTCGGGCTGACTGCCGCAGTTGGCACGGCTGCCGCCGTCAAATACAATTGCGGGCTTTGCTTTGGCGCCCCTTGTACCGCCTCAACACGGCACACACATAGGGGAATACCGTTGAGTTCGTTTGATCGATCATGACACGCAAGCAAAAGACCCAAACCGCCAGCAAGAAACGCGCTCCGACCGAGCGCAAAGCCCTCAAAACCGTGGCGCCGAAGAAGCAGGCGCCGATACGCGAAAAAGAGCGCGCTAAAGCTGCAGCTCCAAAGAAGCCGGAAGCGCATCCGCCGGCAGAGCGCGCGAAGAACGCCGAGATCAAGCTCGACGCCAAGCCCGCCCTGGTAAAGGGCGGCGCAAAGCCAGCCGTCGAAAAGAAGATGCTCGGCATCGAGCGCCGCGTTCCGGTCATGCCCGAAGAACGCCAGTCGCAGCTGAAGCTCCTGATCGCGCGCGGCAAGGAACAAGGCTATCTGACCTACGCACAGGTCAACGACCATCTGCCCTCCGAAATCGTCGATCCCGAGCAGATCGAGGATATCGTCAACACGATTAACGACATGGGCATTCCGGTGTACGAGAAGGCGCCGGACACGGAGGCGTTGCTTGCGGCCGAACCCTCAGCTCCTGCGGACGAAGAGGCCATCGAAGAGGCCGCCGCTGCGCTTGCCGCGCTCGATGCGGAACTCGGCCGTACGACGGATCCGGTGCGCATGTACATGCGCGAGATGGGCACGGTTGAGCTCCTGACGCGCGAAGGTGAGATTCGCATCGCCAAGCGCATCGAGGAGGGTCTCGAAGCGGTGCGCAGCGCTCTTTCCATGTATCCGGCAACGCACGACTTCCTGCTGCGCGCCTACGAGCCGGTCAAGGTGGGTCAGGCACGGCTGGTCGACGTCATCGTCGGCTTCATCGATCCCAATGCGCCGGACGTCATCGCGCAGCCGCAGAACCCGACCAAGCTCGAGATCGTCGAGGCGGAAACCGAGGCCGAGCGCGAAGAGGAAACCGAGGAAGACGACGACAGCGAGGATGCGGTCGACACCGGCCCGGATCCGGAGGAAGCCGCGCGCCGCTTCGCCTCAATTGCACGTTTGCAGGTGCACGCGTTGAGCGCCATCAGCAAGCACGGCGCGCGCGATCCGAAAACATTCAAGCTGCGCAAGAAGCTTGCCGCGGAGTTCATGGAGCTCAAACTCTCGCCACGCATGTTTGATGCGCTGATCCTCAATCTGCGCGCGCATGTCACCGAGGTGCGCCAGCTCGAGAAGGAGATCATGGTCATTGCCGTGCGCGATGCCGGCATGCCGCGCAAGGACTTCATCGCTACCTTCCCGAAGAACGAAACCAGCTCCCGCTGGCTCGCCAAGCACATGAAGGGCGGGAAGAAGTATTCCTCCGCCCTCGGCAAGTTCAAGGATGAGATCGAGCGCCGGCAGAAGAAGCTGCAGGGCCTCGAGACCCTGTACCACCTCAGCGTCAACGACATCAAGGAAGTCAACCGCGAGGTATCGATCGGCGAGGCCAAGGCGCGTCGCGCCAAGAAAGAGATGGTCGAGGCCAATCTGCGCCTCGTCATTTCCATCGCGAAGAAGTACACGAACCGCGGCCTGCAGTTCCTGGACCTGATTCAGGAAGGCAACATCGGCCTAATGAAGGCAGTGGACAAGTTCGAGTACCGCCGCGGCTACAAGTTTTCGACGTATGCGACGTGGTGGATCCGCCAGGCCATCACCCGTTCGATCGCCGATCAGGCGCGCACCATCCGTATCCCGGTGCACATGATCGAGACAATCAACAAATTGAATCGCATCTCGCGGCAGATGCTGCAGGAAATGGGGCGCGAGCCGACTCCCGAAGAGCTCGCCGTGCGCATGGAGATGCCCGAGGACAAGGTGCGCAAGGTCCTGAAGATCGCGAAGGAGCCCATCTCGATGGAGACGCCCATCGGCGATGATGAGGACTCGCACTTGGGCGATTTCATCGAGGACACATCCGTCTCCTCGCCCATCGACCAGGCGACGGTGGAGAGTCTGCGCGAGACGACCCATGCCGTGCTGGCACAGCTCACGCCGCGCGAGGCGAAGGTCCTGCGTATGCGCTTCGGCATCGACATGAACACCGACCACACCCTTGAGGAGGTCGGCAAGCAGTTTGACGTTACGCGCGAGCGCATCCGCCAGATCGAGGCGAAGGCACTGCGCAAGCTGCGTCATCCGAGCCGCAGCGAGCAGCTGCGCAGCTTCCTGATGGATGACTGACGCTTAGTCCTTCGATGACTGGGCCGCCGCCGCGCGGCCGTCCGATTGCTCGCTTTCGTCCTCGAGCCGCACTCGCAGCCCGCGATCCCGCGCTCGTCCAAAAAAACATTCGGCGAGCCTCCTGCACTGACGACAATTCCAGCAGGGCCCACCTCAATGACCGCGAGCGCAGCCACCGCCGCCAAGCAGACCGTTCGGTTACGTGTCATTTTCCCTTCCGTGGAAGCACGCATGCAAAGGCGTGTCGACACCACTGAACGTCGACTCATCCGCCGCATCGCCAGAACGCTTGCGCTCGAAGTGCCAGAGTCATGGTGATGACGAAAGTTCCAGCGCCTCCAATCGCGGGCCCTCCACTCTGCCGATCCGCAGCGATGCGTCGTAGAGCACAACTGCGAATGCTATCAAGGCGATGAGCAGGGCGATTGCAGCCTTAACATGGCGAGCTTCGAAGCGCCGTATCGCCGCGGCGAATGCAATGAGGCTGAAGAGTGCGGCTACGACGACGACTGCGTCCACACTCGCACGCTGCCAATAGCTGCCTCCCAGATGCAGCCACATCCCAAATTCGTCAAAAGTCAGAGCCATGGCGATGCCATAGCCGAGGGCGGCGAGGCACAAGGCCTTGCCACGCGGCATGCCGAAGAGAAGATATGCGCCCACGCCGCCGAGCAGGAAAATACCGTAGTTCAGATGATGGACGTGCGTACCGCGCAGGAAGAAATACAGATTCGGCATTCTGTGCGACATGATCAGCAGCACCACGGTGCGCGCCGCGATGAAGGTGATGATGAACCCGAACAGTGCCAGGCGGGCGAGCTGGGCCGAATCCGTGGCCGCGGCATCTTTTTCTGTGCTCATGACGGTCGTGAAGACACCGGATCAGTCGAGGCGCGAAAAAGCGAGCTTCACGCCGAGCGCGAGGAACAACGCGCCCAAACAGCGATTCACCCACAGGCCGATGCGCGCTGTGACGTCGAGGCGCCGCGCGAGCGCCGCAGCGGACCATGCGACGAACACATTCCAAGCCGTGCCGTTGATGTTGAATAGCACCCCGAGCAACAGGAATGCCTGAATCTTCGTCGTGCTGCCGGCATCGATGAACTGCGGCACGAAGGCAAGAAAGAAGAGCGCGACCTTGGGGTTCAATACATTGGTCAAGAAGCCCTGCCAAAACACCCGGCGCATCGACGTCACCTCGCGCCGTGCACCCATGTCCGCCGCAAGTCCGCCGCGCTTTTTCAGAAGAGTTACGCCCAGGTACACAAGATAAGCGGCGCCGATCCACTTCACCGCGGTGAACGCCGCGGCGGACGCGGCCAACAAAGCAGAGAGCCCGAGCGCGGCGGCCAGCATGTGCACGCAGCAGCCCGCTCCCACGCCTAGCGCCGCCCTGACTCCTGCGCCGAAGCCACCCGCGGCGCCCCTGCCGAGGATGAAGAGAAAGTCCGCACCCGGCGTGATATTCAGAAGAAGGCCCGCTGCAATGAATAATGCGATGTCATGTGTGCCAAACATCGGTTGCGACTCCGCTAGGACTCGAGCGCCAGCAGATGTGCGGTGAGCTCATCCGGCGCCGAGAAGAATGGTGAATGGTCGGTGTCCATGGACATGATCCGTTGACAGGGCATGGCTTTCACCATGCGGCGCTGCTCGGACAGCGAGATCGCTCGATCGCGGCGACACTCGATGTAGGCTCTGGGCACTCGTCCGTAGTTGGCCGCGCTCGTGTGGATCGGAGTCGTCAGCGGCCCAACGGCCTCGGGTGCCAGCAGTGACTGCGCGAGGATCACATCCTCAGCGGCGCACTCCCCGTAGAGCGCATCCTTAATGGCTGCATCCCGCAGGGTGCAGCTGCGTCGATTCGGAGCGAGGATCATATTCGGCGGCACGAGCGAGCGCTCATCCTGCAGCGCCTTCTGCGACACCGACTCTCCGTCTGCCAGAAGGTAAGCGGCGAGATACACGAGCATATGCACCTTTTGCGGACGCTCTTCAGCCACCTGGCTGATCACGGCGCCGGCGCGGCTGTGACCAACCAGAATGACAGGCTCGTCAGCCTCATCGAGGTGAGCGCATACGCTGTCGGTCCAGCTTTGCAGGGTGATCTCCTCGACGGGCGTGCGGTCGCGGCCGAGGCTTGGCAGATCTGGAGCCGTCGCGTTCCCTCCCGCTTGTCTCAGACGCGCCAGCACCTTATGCCAGCACCAGCCTCCGTGCCACGCGCCGTGAATCAATAGATACGCACTCACAATGGTCGCAATGAGCCTTCAAAGAGCCGAACGGGAGCGTGTAACGACGGACTTGCGCGACTTGGGCGCACGCCGACTGAGCAACCGGCGCAGTCTTGATTTCAAGCCCTTCTTGGGCTCGGCGTCCTTGATCAATCCGCTGAAGCGCGCGCGCGTCTCGGCAAGTGCAGCGCGTTCAACATTCCGATATGTCGCGATGAGCTGCTTGGCAAATGCGGTCAACTGGACGCCTCCGCCACCCACGCCGCCGACGCTGGCGCTTGCCACCGGTTCGGCGAATGAATGGTTGAGATCGTCGAGCAGCAGCCATGCGCGGCGGTAACTCAATCCCAGTTCGCGTGCCGCCTGCGACAGCGACCCCACGCGATTGATGTGCTCCAGGAGCGCAACTTTGCCGGGGCCTATGGAGGCCCTGGGCCCAAAATCGATGCGCAGGCGAATATCCATGCGAGGCTTTTCGATCATGCGCTATGGTACCGCGATCCCGATCTTCTGAAGAGCGCCCCGGCCATGCGCAGAACAGAGTGGCCTTGCAGCCGGCCAGAGGCGGCTGCGGGTATGCCCGCGCACTCTAAATACCGGGGCTTGGCATTGGATCTGGAATTGCTTATTTGCGCCCGGATGCCTATCGTTAAATACAAACCGATATAGCGTGGGGACATCGCATGACGCTGCTCTTGCGTTCGCTCTTGGGCTGCCTGCTCGTCGTTCTTGGAACGGCAAGCCGCGCGGCGGATGTGCCGCCGTCGGCAATCGTGGTGTTTGGGGCGGCGTCGCTCACGAATGTACTGCAGGACATCGGCACCGCCTATACCGCTCAGACCGGGCAGCAGGTGAGTTTCTCCTTCGCCGCAAGTTCCGTGCTCGCGCGCCAGATCGAAGCGGGGACGCGCGCCGATGTGTTCGTGTCTGCTGATGAGGACTGGATGGACTATCTGCAGACGCGCAAGCTCATCGATCCCAGGACCCGCCATGACATCGTTATGAACCGCCTGGTGCTGATTGCGCCGGCGGCGAGTGATATCAAACTCAAAATTGCGCCGCATTTCGCGCTCGCCGCCGCACTCGGCAAGGAGCGCCTCGCAACGGGAGACCCCGGTTCCGTACCGGCGGGGCGTTATGCGCGTGCCGCGCTCACGAATCTTGGGGTCTGGTCTGAGGTGTCAGCGCACATTGTGCCTGCGGAGGATGTGCGCTCCGCCCTCGCCTTTGTGGCGCGCGGCGAGACGCCCCTCGGCATTGTCTACGAGACCGATGCACTCGTTGAAAAGCGCGTGCGCATTGTCGACTATTTTCCCGAGGATTCGCATGTGCCCATCACCTACCCGGTGGCGCTGATAGCGACCGCCAAGGCGGGCGCGGGCCGCTTCGTCGGGTACATGAAGAGTCCGGCCGGCCGCGCCGTCTTTACGCAATACGGGTTTCAGAATCTCCATTGACGGGCGCCTTGAACGCGCTGCAGGCGCGGACCTGCGCGGCAGCACGCGTCGTCGCGGCGCCAGAGCGCTCCGTCGCGCTTCGATTCGTCGCCAAGTGCAGCGATGCTAGACTTGATAAACAACGGTGTGACGTGCTCACAGCGAGGCGGGGGCAAACGACAATGAGCGGCAAACGCACGATCTTCTCTGCGACCATCCTGACCTTCTGCGCAGCGGTTCTGGTGAGCACCGCAGCAACCGCCGCGGATCGCTACGATGCGGCGGTCAATCATCCGGGCAGAAGTGCCGCCGACATCGAGCGCGACCCGAAAGATAAGCCGGCGCGCGTCCTGCGCCTGACGCGAATCGGCTCGGGGATGCACGTCGTCGATGTACTCGGCGGCAGCGGTTACTACAGTGAGCTCCTGAGCTACATCGTCGGTCCCAAAGGCGAAGTGCTGTTGATCAACAACTCGGGATTCGACAGCTATGATCCCACCTGGAAGGAGCGCTTGGCCGGCGACCGGCTGCCCAACGTGACGCATCGGGTGGTGGACCTTGGCGCCATGCAGTTGGGAACCGCGACCTTTGATGCGGCTCTACTCGTCAAGGTCTATCACGATTTGTACTGGAAAGAACTGACCGACGGACCGCCGAAGACGGATGCCAAGAGCATCCTTGATCAGATTGCAGCGGCTCTCAAGCCGGGCGGGATCCTTCTGGTCGTGGACCATTCCGCAAAGGCGGGCACCGGATCGGCGGATGCTGACTCTCTGCATCGCATCGACGAGGTTTACGCGCGGCACGACATTGAATCACACGGGTTCAAGCTCATCGCCCACGCGGATTTCCTGCGTGATCCTTCCGACGATCGCACCAAAATCTCCTATAAGCCGCCGGCGCTCGGAAAAACTGATCGCTTCGTTTACGTATTCCGCAAGGAGCGCTGAAGCGCGCGCGCTGCCGCGCAGACAGGCCGTGCGTGCACGCCACCTGCGGAAACGTGCTCGCCGTGGCGCGCTCAGCGCTCGAAGACGAGCAATGTCGACGTCGCAGAAGCGTACAGCCGGCCGCTGGCATCGGTCAGCTTCGCTTCGGCAAAGGCAGCGCGCCGGCCCATGCTCAACACGCGCCCTTCCGCCCGCACCAGGCCCGTCTCAGCCGTCAGCGCCTTGTGATATGCAACCTTGAGTTCAAGCGTTGTATAGGCCTGCAACTCGCTCAGGCGCGAATGCACGGCGCAGCCGCAGGCTGAATCCAACAGAGTCGCGGCGTAGCCGCCGTGTACGACGCCGATGGGATTGTAGGCAGCCGTGCCGGGAACTCCGGCGAACACGGCCCTGCCGAGATCGACCTCCACCAGCTGAAAATCGAGCGTAACCAGAATGCCGGGACGCCGTCCCGAGGCGATCAGAGCTCGCAGTTGCGCAAGGCCGCTCAGGCCTGGGCCCACCTCGTCGACGAGCCGGGCATGCGGTATCGGTTTGTCCTGTGTTTCGTCGCCCACCCGGCCGCCTGGTTCTAAATCCTCGAGGCAGGCCCGCTTGAGCCGGCCCAGCGCTCATTTCACCCTCGATGCGGTGTTGAACTTACAAACACCGCGCCCCATGAAGATGGCAATCGACGTACTCTCGGTACGCCGCACCGCGCATTTTACATTCTCCCGCGATTACCATGTCGGCCGCTGCTACTGAAATCTACCGATCCGCGCGCAGATCAGCGTGCGAAGAGCGCTCCTTGGTGCTCGCCGCCGTGGGCATCCCAAGCGCGATCCGCGTCGACGGACCTGTGTTTCTCCTGGAAGTGGAGGATGCGCAGCTGCATCTTGCCCTGTCGGAACTGGGTCACTACGAAGCGGAAAGCCGCCCTGCACCCGCGCTGCCTGTCCCCCCGCCTGCGCCCCTGCACCCCCACGCGTGGCTCGGTTGCCTCATCTACGTTGCCGTGCTGTTGGGCGTCGCTTATGCGATCGGGAACGGACTGATACGGCTCGATGCCTTCGACCTCGGAGAGCTCAACGCCGAGCGCGTGCAGAGCGGTCAATGGTGGCGCGCCTGGACCGCCCTCACGCTGCACCTGGACGTCGGCCACCTTGTCGCCAACCTCGGAGCGGGGGTGTGGTTCGGTTACCTCGCCGCGCGCGCACTCGGCAGCGGTAGCGCCTGGTTCTTCATTGTGAACGGCGCGGCGCTCGCGAACTGGCTCGAGGCTCGGATCGGGCCCGCGACACACCGTTCCGTTGGAGCCTCGACCGCCGTGTTCACCGCGCTCGGCATGCTCGCCGCGCACTCATGGCGTACGCGTTTTCACATACCACAACGGTGGGCGCTGCGCTGGGCGCCGCTCGTCGCTGGCGTCGTCCTCTTGGGCTGGCTCGGCTCGGCAGGCGAAGGGACCGACCTGGTAGCGCACGCGACGGGTTTTACCGTCGGCGTCCTCATCGGTGCGGCCGCCGCCCTGCCGCCAATCGAGCACATCTTGGGACGCGTACCGCAGTGGCTCGCAGGCTTAGCCGCGTTGGTGTCCATTGCACTACCTTGGGCGTTCGCGCTTTTGAACTGAAGCAATCATGCTGCCGTTGGCTCCATGAGCTCGATTCGATTCCCAAACGGGTCATGGATGTATATTCGGTAATAGCCTTGCAGACGCTCGTCCTGCTGTACGTCATAGCCGCGGCCGCGCAACTCATCAGCGAGCCCACGCAGGCCTTCGACCAGCAGCGCCGGATGGGCTCTCCTCGCCGGATGAAAATCCGGATCAACGCCCAGATGGATTTTGAGCTCTTCGCGCTCAAACCAGCAGCCGCCGCGGTGCGCCAAATACGCTGGTTTGGGAACCTCCGGAATTCCAAGTGCGCCCTGATAGAATGCCCGTGCACGCTCTTCACCGCCCACCGGCATCGCCAGCTGCACGTGTTCCAGGCGCTTGATCAGCGTTGCGCTCATCACTTACTTCAGATAGCGATCAAACCAGTCTAACGTGCGCTTATTGAGATCAGCGAGATGCGCGGGGTCATGTATGGCATGCCCCTCGCCCGGGTAGATAACGCTCGCAGATGGTATGCCAAGCGCTTTCATCGCATGCTCGAACTCCTGGGTCTGCGGCGCCGGGCACTCAATATCCGCCGCACCGACATAGCTGAATAGCGGAGTCCGGACCTGACGGATGAAGGTGATGGGCGATGATCTCGCATAGACGGCCGGATCCTCGTACACCGAGCCGCCGAAGTACGGAATCATCCATTCATCGATGCCATTTTCACCGTAATACGACTGCCAGTTGCTGATGCCGGCACCGGCGACGGCGGCCTTGAAGCGGTTGGTCTGCGTCACGGCCCACATCGTCATGAAGCCGCCGTAGCTGTGACCGGTGATGCCGATTTTTTCCCGGTCAATCGGACCTGCGCGCGCGGCCGCGTCGAGGCCTGCCAGGATGTCGCGCAGGTCCCCATAACCAAAATCACGCACGTTGGCACTCGCGAAACCCTCCCCCTGACCGTAGCTGCCGCGCGGATTGGGTAACAGAAGCGCATAACCATTCTCAAGCAGCAGGCGCTGCGAGCCGGCGCCCAAGAATGCCGGCCGAAAAGCCGCTGCCGGGCCGCCGTGCACGACGGTGACCAGCGGCAGCCTGTCCGTGCCCGACGCGTTCGCAGGCCATACGAGCCAACCTTGTACGTTGAATTCGTCGCTCTTCCAATTGAGGCTCTGCACCTTGAATGGCGCCGTGATCCGCGCATTGACGTGCGTAAGGTCGTGCCATTTGCCGGGGGCGCCTATCTCGATCTCCGCGGGGTGAGTGAACGATTGATGCGCGAGCGCGACCACGCCCGCGGGACAGTCTCCCGTGAGCGCTCGCGCGCGGTCCCCCAGCAGCTCTTGCCCCTGCCATAGGAGCCTGCCCGGTCGCTTTGTCTCAGCGCTCCCAAAGTCGACGAGCTGGGTCTGATCGGCAGCGATGACTGCGGCCATGAGATGCCCGTCGCAGCCCCAATGGATAGCAGCGACCGACGCGGGCAGCTGCGGCGTGATATTGGTGGCCGGGCCGCCCGCCAACGGCACCGTGTAGATATCGCCCCCGGTTGAGCCGAAGTCGCTCATGATGCCGAGGATGAAGGCGACACGGTTCCCGTCCCGAGAGACCCGCGGCGCCGCCAGCTGCTGTTGCGGGCTCGTTGGCGCGTAAAGGATGCGTCCCTGCGCACTGGCACGGTCAAATGCGTACAGCTTGGCGACCCACCAATTGTTGTCGCCGTCGCCCGGCGCAGCAGTACCTACGAAACCGCGGCCATCAGGCCTCCAGTCATACTCGTAGACGAATAGATCGGACGGAGAGGCCCAGCGCAGCTGTCCATGCTCGAGCACGCCAATGCGCTGTTCAGGCGGCGCTGCATCGAGATCACCGATTGGGGCTCCCGCCTCGACTGCGCCGAGCTCCTTGGTCGCCCCTGCGGTCGCCAGCATTGCGAGCTGTCCATCCGGCCCATAACGCAGTGCGTCAACGGTGCCGCTGAATGCAAGCATCGGCGTCAAAGAGCTGCCGTCGGCATTGACTGCATAGATTGAGCGCGCATGACTGCCGGGGGTGCGCAGGGCAAAGCTTAATTTACGGGAATCGGGCGTCCAGGCCGGCGAAGAAGGCCAGCACTCCGTAACCCTGCCGCAGGGCAGGTTGACAACGACCGCCGACTTGCCGTCTGCGCTGCGGATGAGAAGATCCCGCACAACTGGACTGCCCCCCGAAGCCGACGCGTCGCCCTCGACAGAGGCGACGTAACGCCCATCGGGCGAGCTGCGCACCTCCACGAAAACACGCTCTGGCTTCGCCAATGGCGCGGCGGCGGCGGCGGCCATGGCAAGGAACGCAATCATGGTGAACGGGATTAATTGCATCTGACTATCAGCCGCATCCGCTTACCGGTGTCGATCATTCCAATTGTATGCCGCCCGCGGCGCCACTCAAGGCTGAATCACAACTGCCACGCTCAAAAAATTCCCTTGCGCAGTTGTCAGTTACCAGTCTTTTGTGATCTGCACTGCAACGAAGCGGCCCACCGGCGAAGCATTGGTGCCATCGAAAGGGATTGCATTTTGTCTCGGCAGAAGGTCTTGCGCCGGAATGCGCAGATACGGCGGTCTCTGATCGGCTAGGTTTTGCACGCTTAGGGAAATCCTGAGATTCCGCACAGGGTAAGCCGGAGCCGCCCCTGCATCGTACGTTAGATAAAAATTGGCAGTGGTCCACGAGGCTATCGTTTGCGACGGTGTAAAGAGAGTGTTTTGATATGCGTTGACATAGTTAATGGTGATACCCGAGGTAAATTCATTCCGCACCCAGCCAAGACTTCCGCGGACTCTCCAGCTCGTGGGCTCGCCGATCGTGTTATCTATGTCGAACCAAGGCGCCAGGGTCGCAGTCTGAATGCGGTCGCTAAGGAAATGGGTTCCGGAAAGCCACAATTTAAATTGCCCGTACGCCGTCGGCCAGCTGTATTGCGCAGACAATCTAAGATCCGATTCGATTGTCGAGGCCATATTGGCAAGTTGATCATCGAATATAGCGACGACACCCGCTGGCCCCAGTCGAGCGAAATCTCCTTGGAATCCGGGACTACTAAAATACGGCTGTACGGCGGCGGCAGATGGATTCCCAGAGAGAAATGGTATCAGTGACGCTTGCGAGAGGAATGCCTGCGATGTGCTACTGGGCGCTTGAATCCTGTTTTTGAAAGAGACGTAGAAATAGGACATCGACAGGGCAAGACCCGACACGCTCGCCGGTTCATAGTCAAATCCCGCTGTTATGGACTTTGAAGATTGCGGCAGCAGATTCGGATTGCCGCCGCTCACCTCCAAGACGTCGGCATGGCCACTTGACGCAAGGCTGTCGGGAATGAGTAGCGTTTCAGAGGTAATCGGCGAACCGAATTGGGAGAGCAACGGCGCCTGAAACGACCTGCCATATGTGCCTTTCAAACGAAAGCCCGTTACCGGCTCCCACAACCAGCCGATTTTGGGATTCGAGGTGGACCCGAACTCGCTGTAGTGGTCATAGCGATAGGCTGCAGAGACCTCCAAGCGCCGCGCCCAGGGCTGCGCGTTTACAGCGTCGATATAGGGCAGGAGAAGTTCGCCATAAGCACTTGCCACCTGGCGCTGCAGTGAAATGGGTGCAAGCAGATTTTCATCAAACTCATAACTTCTGAACTGCTCGCTGCGCAAGCCAGCCCCCAATGACGCCTTTGCATCGCCGCCATAGAACCTGAAAAGAGAACCGCTAGCCAGCGCGTCAATCCCGTAAATCCCGGAGTTGGCTACGAGCTGCTGCATGTCTTCATTGAAAGTGGAGCCTGAGGCACTCGCTGTGTCGATATTGTCCAGCTGCTGGGTGTTCGAGAAGCTGCCGGTAAGCGTTGCATACCAATCCCCGTAAAACTTGCGGCCGAGATTGATGCTCGCGGCCGACTCGGTCACATGGCCGCTAGAAAACTGCCTCACGGGTGCATCGGCAACATTTAGGATGCCGTCGCTTTCGAAGTCTCGAACGCTGTAGAGAGCATCGGCGGAGAGTGTCACTTCACTGCCGATATCCTGACTACCGGTCACAAATGCGCTGTTACGTCGGTTCTCAGGAATAAGAGAAACGGGGCTCGATTGTGCGCCGATCCAGTTCCGTTGCGAGGCGTCAAGCCCACTCTGATCGTCGTAGTCGTAGTCTAAAAGGATGTTTCCGGTATTCCAGGAATGCCCCAGTAGTTGCGACCCGGAGTACTCTGCGGCTCCCCCGGCGCTCGAGCCGCCGTAGCGAAAACTGCTCTGCGCACCATCAAAGTCCCTGCGTGTAATGATGTTGACCACGCCCGCAACCGCGTCGGAACCGTAGATTGCCGACGCTCCGTCGTCGAGCACTTCGATATGGTCAACTGCGCTCAACGGAATCTGTGAAATATCGACGAGTGATCCGTCGAAGGCTCCGGGGGCAAGACGATGACCATTTAGCAAGGTCAGCGTTGCTCCTGGGCCGAGGCCGTTCAGATTGAAGCCAGCCCCTCCGAAGACGTTATTTGCCGCCCCTTGCCGAAAGATGCCGATATTGGCGTTTGTGTTGACGGTTGCTATGGTGTCGGCGGCGGAGAAATTTTCCGGCATTTGGCGCGCGAACTGGTCGAGCGTAGCGCTACCGGACTGTTCAATGTCCGCGCGCGTGTAGACGGTGAGGTCCGAACCGACAGGTGTAATGCCCGCGATGTGCGTTCCTGTAACTACGATCTCCGCCAGTGCGGAATTCCTCCTGGCTTTCTGATCGACGGCTGGCGGCGCGTCGTTGCTAACGTTCGCTTCGGACTTCGATTGCACGGCCTTGCCGTCTCCTTTAGATGAAGTTGTCGAACTCGGCCCCACTGTGCCGGCATTCGCCGGCGCCGCAATCAGCATTGCTCCGCTGTCATGCTCAGTCAGTGTTAGATTCGTGCCTGCCAGCAGCTGCAACACTGCCTCCTTCGCCGTCATGCTGCCTCTCACGCCATGACTCTTGATTCCCTTGAGCTCTTCTGCGTCGTAGACAAATTCGATGCCGGTTTGCCTCGCCAGCACTTCTAGGGCCGCAGCCAGGTCGTCCGCCGGGATATCGATCGTTTGCTCGGGCGGATTGACCTCATCGGCCATCACGCGCGCCGTCATCAATGCGCAACAAAGGCATGCCGCCAGGGCAAAGCGCTTCATCGCAGTGGCGGGCGTTGGCACATCGGTCATTTCTTAGAATATTCTTAGGCCTGGAGTGCGCCGGAAATTGGGCGGCAGTGTTCGAGACCGAAGCTTAGTAGCACTGGTAAGAATCTTGCGCAGTAATCTGGGCCACGCACGCTTCGGACATATAGCTTTCTGCAACGCGCTGCGCGCGGCGCCTAGCGCCTGGTCAAGATAATTCGGTCGTCGCGCTGCTCGGCGCGAATCGGAAAGCCGCTCTGCAGAAGCCAAACGAATGCGTCGACGTTATCGGAGCGGAAGTTGCCACCAACGCGAATGCCGGCGATAGCCGGATCATCGATGACAATCTTGCGGACGCTGTAGCGATTGAACTCTGCAACCGCATCAGCCAACGCGGTATCGCGAAATATGATGTGGCCGGTGCGCCAACTCAAGAGCTGCTCCACTTGGGCGGGCGCGGGCTGATCGATGAACACCGCAGTTTTTGCGGTCCTCGCCTCCGACCCGGCGGCAATTTGAGTGTGCGCAGCTGTGGAGGGAACGCCGGGGTTTTCGATGCGGACGCGCCCCTCTGTGACCAGGACCCGCATATCGTCGTGATCACGGCGCACGGAGAACTGGGTGCCCACCGCGATGACGCGCTTGTCGGCAACTTCCACGATGAAGGGCCGGCCAGCATCTTTGGCCACTGCGAAGAATGCTTCGCCGCGGTCGAGCTTGACGTGCCGTTCACTTCTATCTACTTCAACGCGAATCTGGCTGTCGGTGTTGAGCGTGATCTGGGAGCCGTCGGATAGGGCGACTGCGCCGACGGCGCCAATCTGCGTGCTGTAGGCTTTCGCGTGGCCGGTCGAGTAATACCAGAGTGCACCGGCGGCGGTGGCGAGAACCAACAGCGCAGCGATGGCATGCGAGCGCCGCAAAAATCGCGAGCTGGATGCTGCACGGCGCTCGGGAATACTGCCTGCGGATGGCGCAGCGTTAAGTTGCGTAGCCGCCAAACTCTCTGCGCGCTCTTGAGGAGGCCCCGGCGCCGCCGTCATTGAAAGTGGCGTAAAGCTCCAGGCATCGCGCGGCGGAATAGTCCCCGGGGATACTCCGGCGCCGAGCGCCTTCAGGCGCCCGGAGCGTTCCCAGGCCGCTACAATCCGGACGAAGGCAATCCGATGAGCAGTCGAAGCGTCGAGCCAGGCTTGCAATTGCGCCTGAGCGGCTGCGTTCCAATCGTCGCTTTCGCGCTTCGCGAACCATGCCGCCGCGCTCGCCTCAATATCCGCGCTGTGGGTACTAGGATTCATGCCGGGTTTCCGCCCTTGCCTGTTGCGCGTCCATACGTTCTGCCGCACCGAATACCGCCAGAGCCAGAACGCGCACGCCACGGGCCAGCTGACTCTCGACGGCGCCTTCCAGAAGCCCAAGACGCTGCGCAGTCTCGCGCTGCGAGAGCCCCTCGACCCGGCGCAGCCACACGACGTTCCGGCACTTCTCGGACAGCGAGTCAAATGCCCGAGCCAATCTATGCAACTCCTGCCGGGCGCCCAAGCGGCGCTCCGGCGAGATCTCATCGACGAGCACCTGCAAGGTGTCGAAATCCGGCATGGAATCAATAAAAACCACGCGGCTGTGGCGGATGCGATCCGTCAGCAGATTGCGCGCAGTGGTAAACAAAAAGGCTCTGGGAGACGTTGGCAGGTTCCTGCGTGCGCTTTCGTATACGCGCACATAGATGTCTTGCCGCAGATCGAGCACTTCCGTCGAATTTGGCCACACCCGCGTTAAGTAACGCACGAGTGCGCCTTCGAGAGGAAGAATCTCCTGGGCGAACCACTGGTCAAGAGCAGTAATCACAGCTGAACGATACTGCGGCGCCAGCCCTAAATATATAGCTGATAAATATTTTGCCGATCACGCGAAGGATTTTCGCGGCTGGTTCGTCTTTGTAGGATTAGACGCAAGCATTTCGGCACGGCGCGCGGCGCTTCCAGCGAGTAAACCATGAGTTGACGGCCGCCTGCGCGGCAGTCGCGGGCATGCATTTACGTGCCGATAAGCGCCTGTGGATTTTCAGGCCGCTGCCGTTCAGCGCGTCCCGTCTGCAGCTGCGCCTGTCGTCGTGACCCTCAGAGCAGGGGTAATTGTGAATATCTCAGTCTACACCGTGTGCTTCAATGAAGAGCTCATGCTCCCGCACTTTCTAAACCACTATTCCGCTATCGCCAACAAAATTGTCATCTATGACAACCAATCTACTGACAGTTCCACGTCGCTGGCACTGACTTACCCAAACGTGGAGATTCGTTCATTTGATACGAATGGGATATTTTCCGAGCCGGCGCTCATGTCCATACGCGAGAGCTGCTGGAAGAATGACAATGCTGACTACGTCATCGTATGCGACGTCGATGAATTCCTAGTCGCGGACGATGGCGATTTGCAGACTTTTTTAGCGTCGCGGGCGGAATATTCGGTGTTTCAACCTCTAGGATTTGAGATGGTTACAGAGCGATTCCCAAAAGACTATGCGCGACCCATCATTGACCAGGTCCAATCGGGCGTCTATAGCCGGGGATATTCGAAGATGGTGCTGTTTGATCCGCGGCGCATTGCCGCAATGAATTTCTCGCCGGGATCTCATTACGCCGATCCGATGGGTCAAAAGGTGAACGTTTACAGAGCGGACAGACGCATGGGCAAGAGCGCTGGGTACGATTTGAAATTACTGCACTATAAGAATCTGGGATTCGAGTACCGCGAGAGTCGGCATCGATTGTTAGCCAGTCGCCTTCAAACGGATGCAGCGAGAACGCGTGGCTTCGGTTTTCACTATGCGCTGGAGAAAGAGGAACAGCTGGCGCAATTTAAGAGACTGCGGAGGCAAGCCTTCAACTGTGTAAGAAAATCCGTTCCTGTCCGCCTCAAGGTCCGCATGTTTGCCCGCAGGGTGCGCAAAGGAAGATTGACGAGCGCTAGTGTCGGCTACTCTCAGCGACTCGCGGCGCATCAGTCTCGGCAGACCGCCTCATGCCCTTGATAGTGCGACTGATAAGGCGCCGCGAATCCGCAGACTCGTGCGGCTGGTGAAGTTTCGGACCGGAGCGCCTCGACTAAAGGCGTAAGTAAGCCTTACACGGGCGATGCAATGCCGCTTTGGACCCAGCGCACGATGTCGGGCGTTCCCATCGCACCCGGCTGGCGGCTCTTTTCTCGACCACCTTTGAACAAGACCAGCGTCGGAATGCTGCGGATGCCGAATTTAGCGGCGAGGTCCGGCTCGGCCTCGGTATTCACTTTGGCGAGCCGCACCCGAGGTTCTAGCTGCTTCGCGGCCTCTGCGAAGTGCGGCGCCATTGTTTTGCACGGACCACACCAGGGCGCCCAAAAATCCACGACGACTGGAAGATCGCTACGGCCAATCTGCCGCTGAAAAGTGGCGCTCGTGAGTTCGATCGGGTGGCCGGTGAACGGGCTTTTATGGCACTGGCCGCACCGGGGCTTGTCGTCGAGGCGCGCACTGGGAATGCGGTTAATCGCCTCGCAATGCGGGCAGACGATATGCAGTACGTCACTCATGTAAGGATCAGACTCCCAGATCGCCCATGCTCTAAGCCTTCGACACCCGTGCAAAAACGCGGCCAGTTGACCGTCGGGAAAAAAAGCCGCCATTTCGACAATGGGGTTGCAGGGAGATGTTTCAAGACTAAACTTTGCCCATGCCAGCGACCGGCACGGGCTGCGCGAGCCGCGCCGCTCAGACCATCTACCGGCCTCGCCAAGTCCCGGCGTGCTTTGAACTGCGCCATGAGTGTAGGGATCCAGCCGATCCTGACCGTCGCTATGACGAGCGGGTGTCAGCGTACACCCAGGCCTGTTTACCTGAAGCGAGCCTGGCGAAGATTCGCTTGTAAGCCGCGGGCTCGTATTGGTCGGCTTTGGCGAGCTCAAGATCCGAGACCTCCAATACGGTGCCATTCACGCGACTGTCGTCTCGCCCGTTGAACCTGACTATGAAATGATGAGTCTTGCCGCTCTTGGCCACAAACTGTGGATCCTCGACCTTCAGGAGCGATTGCTCAAAGCCAATGAGCGCGTCCGCTTGCCCCTGAAGCAGCCTGCCGAATAATGACATCTGGACAGCATCCTGCTGGAGCGTGCCATAAGAAAAAAGTAGCGGCATCAGGCAATAACGCTGGAGCAGCGCCGTAGCAGACGGATTCTCTGCCTGTGAGCATGGCGTATTGGAGGTTCGTTCGACAAGCCGCCGCGGCGCCGGTGTTTGGCCCGCGGCACCTACCCGAACTCCGGCCCCGCGCTCGCGCAAACCATCCGTGCTGCCCCTGCAGCGCCATCGATTCCCAAACGCATCCGCGTGAGGCTGCGCCGCGGTGACAGTCCCCGCCCCTCGAGCATAATCGGCTCCAGAAGTCCGCTCCCGTGAACATCGAGACAGACGTCCTCTCCGGCGAACCGCGCAAACACTCCGTCGAGCAGCTGTCCGACGACAGCTGCCGACGTTGCAACGATGGGACCGATGTATGTTGCGGTGCGACCCTGGCGCGCAATTGCATAGCCCTCCGCAGTCCCCCGGCTCGACCCTACGACTTGCGGACCACCCAGGCCCTCAACGATCAGTAGTTCGAGCAGGCGGGATCGGTCTGCGCCGAACGCGGTCTTGTCGAGCGCTAACAGCGATTGCAGCGACTCAGCACTCTGGCGCCGCGGTTTGGGACCGCCCGCAGGACGTGCGACTCCCTGCCATCGCTGCAGCTCAGCCTCCGCCACAAACCCGAGCGACTCGTACAGGGGCCTCCCCGCCGGCGTTGCATCCAATTTGACACTCGCGATGCCAAGATCGCGGACGTACGCAAGCGCCAAGCGCATCAGAGCCGCGCCGACTCCTTGGCGGCGGAAGTCGGGATGTACGACCATCATCCCTATCCAGGCCAGCGCCCGCCCGTAGGTTGTAGTGGTCACAGTACCGATCAATCGCTGCCCCGCGCGTGCCGCGAAGCATCCGGCCGCTTCGAGCCGCGTCAGATGTCTCCAATCCGCCGCCGTCTGGTTCCATCCTTCCGCGGCGCTCAGCGCAAACGCAGCATTGGCGTCTTCCCCGCCCAATAGACCAAGGTTCATGCACCGTCCTGCGCGCAACTCATGCGAATATTCGCGCCGGGCTCACCGCGCTGGCTTTCCCCATCCAGTTGACTTAGTTGCTCCAGGCGGTGGTGAACATGGACTGCGCGTTGCGCCGGTAGATCTTATCAATTACCTCCCGGGGTAAATGCATGCTCTGGAAAGACTTCGCAAAGTCGGGCGAATGCAACCGATCAGCAGTCGCCAGAAACTGCCAATCCGCAACCCACCCGGAATGCACTTCGGCTATCGCTTGCACAGCGGAATCTGCCGGGCCGTAGCTATCATCGCTGCCGTAGAGAATTCGATCCTGGTAGCGCATCAGAAATTGTCGAACCTTGCCAGCGTTCCTCGACGCCTGGAACTCGAGGTGTACCAGGCGGGCGGCGAGATCGACATTTGCATTGGGAAAGCGATCGAGGAAATTCGCAACCTTGTCGACGTCCCATTCGAGCGATGCCAGGTGAACGGCATCAAAGTGCAGTGCGGGATGTGCCGCCAGCATCCTATCGCGTGCGGAGAGTATCGTATCGTGCGTGGGCATCTCCGGATGCTCGTGCATGTAGTACTGCGGATGCTCGCGAAAGTAATCCCGATCCGAACGCACGGTCATCTTATTGAAGGGCAACCAGCAGTTGAGCGGTTCGGCCTGATGTCCGAGTAACACGATACGATCGCGCTCAAGCCTCGCAATTATGGGTTCGAGGCGTTGGTCGTCGGGCATGACATATCGGCCATCGGGATCCTGCAGACTCATTCCGACGTTTTTCCAGATCTTCACCCCCACGGCGCCGTCCTTCAGGGCAACATCAATCTGCTGTAATGCGCCCTGCGCCCAATCCGAAGCCTCGAAGTTCTGCACCGAGAAGGTCGCGGCGAAAGCGACTCGTCCGGGATAGCGCCGCTGCAGGGAGGCGGCGGCCTGCTCCTGCTCGGAAACGGAGGGAAAGTCTGGGTAGTCGACGTTGATCGTCAGGATGCGAAAGTTGTCGTGAATCGCCTGCGCCATGAACCCGTCGGCGTTGCCGTGAATATGCACGTGCGCATCGATCTTCTCGACTCGCGGGAAATCCGCGAGTGAATAATAGAGGTCGCCTGTACCATCGGCAGCACGGCCACATCCGCCCCATGGGCCGAGCACCGCAAGCAGCGAGAGCGCTAGTACGCGCACCGTCTCAGACCAGCCGCACTTCGACTCCCCGCTGCCGCAACTCGTCGACCGCCTGCCCCGGTGCGGCACGATCAGTGATCAGCATGTGAATCTGCTCAACTTTGGCGATCAGCGAGATATTGCGGCGCAGGAGTTTGGAGGAGTCCGCTACCACCACGACATGCCGGGAGATACGAATCATCTTGGCGTTGAGCTCGGCTTCCTGGAGGTGCGGCGTCATGACGCCTATTTCGGGATCCAGACCATCTGCGCCGAGGTACAGACGGTCTGCCTGCAGATTGGCAAGCGCCGCCTCGGCCAGCGGCCCCGAAAGCGAATTGGATTCACGGCGCAGGATTCCGCCCGGCACGATCAAACGCACGGACGTAACGTCCATGAGCAATGCCGCCACGTTCAGCGCATTGGTGATGACGTTGATCGACTTGACGTCGGCTTTGCGAAGCGCGCGCGCGATCTCCGCGGTCGTCGTGCCTGAATCGAGGATGATGGTTTCCCCGTCTTGAACGAGCGCGACCGCAGCCTGGGCGATTCTGACTTTTTCCGCGTGATGCTGCAGCTGCTTGATACCCAGCGGCTCGTCCTCCTCCTCGCGTGGCAACGCGCCGCCATGGGTACGGATCAATGCGCCGGCTGACTCGAGCGCCGACAGGTCTGCGCGGATGGTGACCTGCGATGTGCCAAAGCGCGTGGCGAGCGCCTCGACCGTGACACGTCCTTCCACGCGCAGGAATTCGCAGATGCGCCGTCTGCGCTCCTCGATCAACAGCCCACCTTCGGCCGTATTCAACATCACACCGGTATCGCTTCGAGCACAAGGGAGCCGTCGAATGCTATCTGCAGGCTGCTGTGCGCGCCGGACACTTCTCCGAGCTCGCGAGCGTTGAAGTAATCGCGCACCCGATAGTGACCGGCAGCCAGTCCCCGCAGTGGCACCGACCCGCTGAACCTGCGCGCGTAGAACGCATAGTAGAAGCGGCCGGCCTTTTCGACCACATGCGCCTCCGGCCGATCGAAGCCGATGTCGTACAGCTCGCCGCGATAGGCACCCTGAGGCAGCTGCCGCTCACTATAGAGCGTGATCCATTTACGCCACAGCGCCTCCTTCTCCGGCGTCAGCAGGAACGAGTCCTTCGGTTTCGGATCGCGGGGCCAGGTGAATTTCGTCGAGATGATCCCGCCAATGCCCACGGTAGATGCGAAATCGCTGCCGCCATCGCTCAATTCCACGTGATCGCCTGCAAAAGCGGCACTCGGGCCCATCAGTGCCTTCAGCGTCTTTCCCTTATGCCGAATCTGCCAGGATGACTCAGGATCGGACGCGGGTGCCTGATTGAAGGAGCGGAAGTTGAAGAACGAGTACGTAGTCCCGCAGGGACACAGCTCTATTACCGCCTCGGGGTTTATCTTCGTGGCAGTCTCGTAGACCGCAAGGAAAAAGTCCTGCAGCTTCTCGACCGATTCCTCCGGGCGGGCGTGCCGGTGGGCTGGGTTGAAGCACGGTGGCACCCCGTTCAGATGCTGGCCATCGATCTTCAGCCCCGCATATCCCCATTCGCCGATGAACTTACGCACGAGGCCGAGGGTATAGGCAACGGTGTTCTCATAAGCCGGACACAGATAGAAGCTGTTCCACCACGAAACATTCTGCACCGCTCCCTCTTTATCCAGCAGCAGCATGTCGGTGTGATCATGCAGCAGGTCGGAGCCTGGCGCGGCGGCGAGCGGTGCGAACCATAATCGTGGCTTGAGCTCCTGCGAGCGGATGTTCCGTACCAGCTGCACCATGTCGGCGTCGCCGCGCGGGTATTTTTCGGAATTGGCCTTCCAATCGCCGACATTTGACTGCCAGCCGTCATCGATCACGGCCCAACTGAGTCCCAAGTCATGCACCTTGGGCAGCGTAGCCTCGATCAGCTGCACAGTGCAGTCGCGTTCGTAACCCCAGGCGCACCAGATGGGTTCGAAGGCGGCCTTTGGAGGACGGGGTGATTCAACGCCGCGTTCGGCCATGATGCGTCGATACGTATCCAGGACGGTGAAGTAATCTCCTGTGTGCACGGCAATAAAAGTCTCGTGCGTGTTGAATTGCTCACCCGGTGGCAGCACAAGTTCGAGCGATTTCGTGAGGGCGAGGTCCACCCCCGTAGCGCTGCAGCTGACGGGAAGCGCAACGAGCTCCGGGGTCAGCTCCAGATGACCGATGGCAAAGCCGTAGTCCCGGCGCCACACATCAACGATGGGTGTGCCGCCGCCGTAATCGGAAGCCGACATTCCCATGAAGTTCTGCTGCTTAAAGCCGGGCCGCACAGGCTGCACCCAGTCGCGACGGTCGGAATGGGTGCTGCCGCAATAGCTCCAGAAATGCGGCTCGGCAGCATCGGCACGTGCGCGGCGTGCAGCCCCGGCCGCCGACAGATGCAGCGCAGCGTTCGTCCAGCTGCGAATTGCCACGGGCTGCGGCGCGAGGTTGCGATACGACACGCGGTAGAACGCGAATCCCGGATAGCGCGCGAACAACTCGACTTCCAAGCTCTTTTCGATCTGCGAGTCCGCCATGCCGACCATCCGCAGTCGGCTGCCACGACCAAAGGGTGAGTCGATTTCCTGCTTTGATTTATCGCGCAATGCAAACTGATCGACGCGCGAACCATCGGCGAGCAGCAGACTATCGGACGCGGTCCACCGGGTCGGTGCAGTCTGGTGGCCAGCGCCTGCGCCGCGCACCAGCGAGCATCTCGATCGCATCCGTGCATCGAACTCGATCAGGATGCGGTTGTCGCCCAGGTTTGCAGGCGCGACCGTATCGACGGACGAGCGGCCAACAAGTGCGCGCGCCGGGGCAGGAAGGAGCACGCTGCCCGAAGCGACGGTCGCGCCGGCCGTAATTTGCAGGAAGCGACGTCTGCTAGTGCTATTTTTCTTCACGCGTGGCCCTGGGCGACCCCTCAATTATCGAGTCTAGCGGATCATTCCCGGCGTTCGGGAGATCGGACGCGCCGTGTCTTCACGCCGGAACGCTCCACTGTCGTTTCCACGGTCTCTCTTGCTTTTCGACTTCTACTTGACAGATTCGAAGATATCCGAAATATTAAAAGAAATAAAATGAAAGTAACAGGTCCAGATCCACTTTCGTTTTATTACATATAACATAAGTTGGGGACACGGCCATGCACCTCACGCGATGGCTCGCGAACGCGGGCATTCTGGTTCTTGGGTTAATCGGTTTAGACCTGCAGACAACTGTTTTGGCGCAATCAGCAAACGGTCCGGAGCCAGCCGCGAGCGTTCCCGCCGAGCCGCCGCTGCAAACCGTGGTGGTCACCGGATTGCGCGAGAGCCTCGGAAAATCACTCGAGGTCAAGCAGAACGCCGACATCGTTCTCGACTCGATCAATGCGCTGGAACTCGGCCGATTTCCGGATGACGACGTCGCAGATTCCCTGCGGCACATCACCGGCGTTTCCATTTCACGAACCACCGGTGGCGAGGGACAGTACATCGGCATACGCGGCCTCGGTTCGCAGTACAACGTCGTAACGCTGAACAACCGCATTCTGGCGACCGACGACGACGGGCGCGCGCTTGCGTTCGATGTGCTGCCCGCGGATGTCATCTCCGGAGCCGACGTCTTCAAATCTTCGCAGGCATCGGCACTCGAGGGCAGCATCGGCGGCACCGTGAACATGCGCTCGGCACGGCCGTTTGATAATCCCGGTCTGCATTCCGCCGCGCGTGTTGAAGGGGATTACAACGACATGTCCGAATTCAAGGGTAAAAAAGCGTCGGTGTTCATCAGCGATACGAATTCCGCGGGCACGCTGGGACTACTACTTGGTGGGGTCGTCTCGGATACCAAGACCCGTACCGACGCGCTCAACTACAATACCTACGATGGCTCCAATCCGGGCGTATGGCCGCTGTCGGGCCCCAACAGTCAGCCGGTGATTGCCGAGTGCTGCATATCATTCGGCTCGATCATCGACGAGAAGAAGCGCGAGGCGATATCTGGAACGCTCGAATGGCGGCCGAGCGATACGATTCATGTGGCAGTCGACGGCCTCTTCACGCGCCTGAACGACCCGCAGGTCGCCTACGATCAGGCGTACTATCCGGATTTCAACTATGACGCCAACGGCAATCCCGAGTGGTCGAACGTCGTCGTCAAGAACGGACTCATCACCTCGTTCACAGCGAACACTTTCACACCCGAAATCGTCAACAACACGATAGATCGCCAGGTCACGACTTATCTAATCGGCGTGAATGCGACCTGGCAGGCGACCTCCAATTTCTCGGTCGACACCGACATTTACCAGTCCAAGGCGAATCGACCCGAAGGCGGCAACGATTCGTTCGTGACCTCCGGTCTCGAATCCACTACCCCCTACAATCAGGACACGATTAACTGGACCAACAATCCCGGCGCCCTACCCAGCATTGCGGTTACGCTGCCCAACGGCCAAAGTTACGCTTCCGCGCTCGCGTCGGGCGCGTTGAACAACAATTACTGGACCGCTCACTACACCGGGCTCAATGGATATTCGATCCGTGACAAGGTGACCGGCATCACGCTCGATGGTACGTTGAAACTTGAGGACACGGGTCTGCTCAGCCAGCTGCGCTTCGGCGTGGCCCAGACGTGGCGCCAGAAGTCGCGCGCCGATTTCGATAATGACTGGACCGACGGCTCGAGCCAGTACGACTTTTACACCACCCCCGTCGGCGCCAACCCGATCACCTACGGTTCGCTGGGTGCGAACGTGATCTCCTTCATGAGCTTTCCGAACTACATGCAGGGCGCCGGCGGGAGCTTCCCGACAACCATCGCCGTCTTCAATGTGCAAAATCTTCTGAACGCACTCAAGACGCTGAACGGCCAGCCGAACCTGTATGTGCCCGGCGCGCCAGCGTACAATTTCAATGCCACGCTCCCGCAGTTCAACGCGGTGAATTCCTACGACGTTCGCGAAGACACGTCGGCCGCGTATTTCGAGAGCGTATTCTCGGGCGAGCACTGGGCTGGCAACCTCGGACTACGGCTCGTTCATACAAGCACTACAGCCAGCACCGCGGTCGACGAAATCGAATCGGTCACCATCGCGAATACAGCCAATCCGACCGATCCTGCGTTCGTCGACTACAGCGAGCCCACACCCACGTCGTCGAAGGGCTCGTATACGCTGCCGTTGCCGTCGTTGAACTACGTGTACCGTTTCACGCCCGATCTGCAGGTGCGCTTCGGCGCGTCGGAGACGATGACGCGGCCGGAACTCGATCAGCTGGCACCGACGCGCACCGATAACTCGCTCAATCGCGTCTATCAGATCACCTATTCCGGCAACGCGGATTTGAAGCCGATCCGCGCCTATTCGGCGGATTTTTCGGTCGAGTGGTATTACCAACCCAAGTCCGCACTCACCCTGGCGATATTCACCAAGGACATCAGGGATTTCATTACGACGGGGACAATGAATAATGTCGATCTTGGCGTGCAGGGTTTCTTCAATGGCAGTACCACCCCGGTTCCGGTTCCCTACACGATTTTCGAGCCAATCAACGGCGACAAGGGCTACGTCAGCGGCCTGGAGTTCGGTTTCCAGCATCTGCTTCCGAGCGGCTTCGGCGTGCACGGCCAGTACACGCGCACGTGGAGCAAGGCCTACGTCGCCGGGCAGTATGTCGGTCCGCTCGAAGGCGTTTCGTCGAACAGCGCTTCGCTTGGCGTGCTCTATGAGAGGGGTCCCATCAGCGCGAACGTGAACTGGGATTATGACGGCCCGTCGGTGGCACAGACCTTTACTGAGATCGAGGGTCTGTCGGCGTACCAGACCAGCTTCTCCTGGGTGACCGCGCAGCTTTCATATGAAATTCTGAAGGACTTCAAGGTCTACGTCGAAGGCAAGAACCTCGCCGACGCGATCGCCAGAACCTACCTCGGCAACCGCTCGGATGCCATCTGGAGCGCCGGTAATACCGGCACCAGCAGCAGCGTCGGTCAGGGCTACACGGCCTACGGCCGCACTTACACCGTCGGCCTCAGCTACCACTTCTGACGTGAACGCGACGAGCTGGCTGCGCTACGCGCTGCTGACGACCCTCATGTGGGGCGTGTGGGGTGCCTTCACCGCGCTGCCGAGCGAGCATGGCTTTCCTGATACCCTCACGTACGTCGTGTGGGCGCTTACCATGATCGCGCCGGCGATCTGGGCGCTGCGTCGCGCCGATAGGCGCCTGCAGCGGGATGCGCGCTCCGTCAGGCTCGGGCTTGCGATCGGATTGCTCGGCGCCGGGGGGCAAATGCTGCTGTTCCGCGCGGTGACCGTCGGACCCACCTACTTCATCTTTCCCATCATTGCACTCTCGCCGGTCGTCACCATCCTGCTGTCATTCCTGCTGCTGCGCGAGCGTACCGGCAAGCTCGGATTGATGGGCATCACGTTGGCCGTCATCTCGCTGCCGCTCTTCGACTATTCGCCGGACGCGCAGGCGGGGCACTTCGGCAGTTGGTTCATTCTTGCTCTCGCGGTCATGCTTGCATGGGGCCTGCAGGCGTACTTCATCAAGCTTGCCAATGCGACCATGAGCGCCGAGAGCATTTTCGTTTACATGATGCTCACCGGCCTGCTGTTCATCCCGGTGGCCTTCGTACTGACGGATTTCTCGAAGCCCATCAATCTGGGCCTTTCCGGCCCCTGGCTGGCCGCCGCGGTGCAGATGCTCAACGCGATCGGGGCGCTGCTGCTCGTCTACGCATTCCGCTATGGAAAGGCGATCGTGGTTTCGCCGCTCATCAACGCAGGTGCGCCGTTGTTGACCGCCCTCATCGCGTTGGCGGTCGCCGGCTCACTCCCGGGGCCCTACAAGCTCACAGGCATTGGCCTCGCCTTGGCTGGGGCGCTGCTGCTGTCACTGCAGCCGGAGTGATTCCGTTGACGGCTGGCACCTCATGAACGCCTTGCTGGAACTGCTCCGGGCTCATAAAGGCGGGAGCGGGTCGGGGATCTGCTCAGTGTGCTCCTCGCACCCGCTGGTCATCGAAGCCGCCCTGCGTGAAGCCGGTCACCGTGGCCAAACCGTTCTGATTGAAGCTACTTCAAACCAAGTCAACCAATTTGGCGGCTACACGGGAATGAAGCCGGCCGATTTCAAGTCCTACGTCGCCGCCATTGCAGCGCGCGTCTCGCTGCCGATGGAACGCGTGTTACTTGGCGGCGATCATCTAGGACCGAACTGCTGGCGTGACGACTCTGCAGCCGTTGCATTGGAGCGTTCCGAGCAACTGGTCGCGGACTACGTGGCGGCAGGATTTCGCAAGATCCATCTGGACTGCTCGATGAGCTGCGCCGATGACCCGGCCGTCTTGAGCGACGCCGTGGTTGCCACGCGAGCAGCGCGCTTGTGTCAAGTGTGTGAAAAAGCCTGGCGCGCGAACGGCGGGGAAGCCCCGCTCTACGTGGTTGGCACCGAAGTACCCACACCAGGAGGTGCAGCCGAAGCACTCGATGCGCTGGCTGTCACTACGCCTGCCGCGGTAACCGCGACACTCGAGGCCCACCGCAGCGCGTTTTTCGAGGGCGGACTTAAGGACGCATGGCCGCGCGTTGCGGCCCTCGTGGTGCAGCCGGGCGTCGAGTTTGATCACCACAAGGTGATCGACTACGACTCCGCGAAGGCACGCGAACTGTCATTGCGCATCGACCGCGAGCCGGGTCTCGTTTACGAAGCACACTCCACCGATTATCAGACGGCTGCGGCACTGGCGGCGCTGGTGCGCGATCACTTCGCCGTTCTGAAAGTGGGCCCCGGCGTCACATTCGCGCTGCGCGAAATGTTCTGGGCCCTTGTCGACATCGAGAGTGAACTCGGCGTCGCGCCACGCGAGTCGCTGAAGGAGGTGATTCTCGCAGCGATGCAGCGTGATCCGCGCCACTGGAGTGCCTACTATACCGAGGCAAGCTCACGCAGATTCGATCTCCAGTACAGTCTCAGCGATCGAATCCGCTATTACTGGCACGTCCCCGAGGTTCGCGCAGCCTGCGACGCGCTGCTGGCCAACCTGCGCGCTCACCGCATGCCGCTGGCACTTGTCAGTCAATACCTGCCCACCCAGCATGCTGCCATCCGGGAGGGCTCGCTCGTCAACGAACCGCGCGCGTTTCTGCTCGATGGCGTCGCGCAAGTCCTGCGGGCCTATGCCAGAGCCTGCCATCCAGTCGGTGCGAAAAATCCCGGAAAATTGGAATAGGACATGAACATCTTTGGATTGAGTGCCACACAGATCGACAGCGCGGGCGCGCACTGGACAGCCCGCGAAGTATTGCAACAGCCGCGGATCTGGGCGCAGATCGAGACTCTCATCACCGGCGAGAGCGCACGGCTTTTCGCATTCCTGGAGCCGCTGTTAAAGCTCGCCGACCTGCGCATTCTGCTAACCGGTGCGGGAACCTCCGCTCACATTGGAGAGTGCCTTGCGCCTGCGCTTGCGAGGACACTCGCCCGGCGCGTCGATGCAATTCCGACCACTGACCTCGTGGCAAGCCCACAGAGTTACCTCACTTCCAACACGCCGACGCTCCTCGTGTCCTTCGGACGTTCCGGCAATAGTCCTGAGAGCGTCGCGGCCCTTGAAATTGCCGACGCGTGCGTGAGCCGCTGCTCGCACCTCATCTTCACGTGCGATGCCGAGGGCGCCCTGTACAAGCGCGCGAAGTTGGCGCCGCACTCGTACGTCATACTGCTTCCGGAGGCAAGTAACGACCGCGGCTTTGCAATGACCTCAAGCTTTACCGGAATGTTGCTTGCCGCCGCTCTGACGTTTCGCGCGGTGCCAACCGGTGACGCGCGAACGGCGGCGCTTGCGAGTCTGGCCGGGCAAGTCCTGCCCGGCAGCGTGCCGCTGTTACAGAGCCTCGTGAGCGGCAATTTCACCCGCATGGTTTACCTGGGCAGCAAGGAATTCAAGGGCCTGGCACAGGAGGCTGCGCTCAAGATGCTCGAGCTCACCGATGGCAAGGTCGTGGCGATCGCGAATTCTCCGCTCGCCTTCCGCCACGGACCAAAAACCATCTTGAACGGCAGCACCGTCGTTGCCGTGTTCGTCTGCAACGATGACTACACGCGACAATACGATCTGGATCTGATCGCCGAGATGCGTCGCGATGCAGTGGCCGGGCGGGTGGTCGCGCTCTCAGGCCGGCCCGACATCCCGCAACATCCTGACGACCTTGTCCTTGATTGGGCGGAAGCCTCCGACCTCGAACTGTGCTTGCCCTATGCCGTCTTTGCGCAATCGCTGGCTCTGCTGCGCTCAATATCCCTGGGGGTTACGCCTGACACTCCCAATGCGGCGGGCACGGTGAGTCGCGTCGTCAAGGGCGTCACCATCCATCCCCGGCGCGGCAGCGCGTGAGAACTTATCTGGGTGTTGATGGCGGCGGCAGCAAGACGGCCTTCCTGCTGGTTGATGAGTCGGGACGGGTGCTCGCGTCACACACCGAAGGGCCGGCCTACTATCTCGAAACCGGCTGGGACGCCATGCAGACCATGCTCGCGCGGGGCATCAATGCCACGTTGGAGAAAGCGATGCTCCCGGCATCGGGTCTGGGATTCGCATTTCTCGGCCTACCCGCGTACGGAGAAGACAGTCGGTTAGTGAGCGCACTGGACGCCGTCGCATCGCCGCCGCTGCAGCCCGGGAAATACCGCTGCGGCAATGACGCAGTCTGCGGATGGGCAGGGGCGCTCGCATGTCAGGACGGCATCAATGTTATCGCCGGCACCGGCTCCATCGCTTATGGCGAATTCAACGGCCGCGCGGCGCGCGCGGGAGGTTGGGGAGAATTGTTCAGCGACGAGGGTTCAGCGTACTGGATCGCACGAGAGGGACTGAACCTTTTCACGCGCATGAGTGACGGCCGCACAGCGCGCGGCGCTCTGTTCGACATCCTGCACCGTCACTTCGACCTGCAATCTGACCTCGATCTGTGCGCTGCCGTCTACGGTAAAGATCAGAATCAACGGAGCCATTTAGCCGCCTTGTCAACGCTCGTTGCCGAGGCTGCAACAGCCGGAGATATACACGCATCGGCGCTGTTCTCCAGGGCAGCCGATGAACTTGTGCAAATTGTCGATGCTGTGCACCGCCAGCTTGAGATTCCGGATAGTGCAACCGTGATGGTTTCGTATTCGGGAGGAATGTTTCAGCAGCGGGGTCTCCTGCTGACACGCTGGCAGTCGAAACTTGCTATGGATGGCAGACGATATCGCGCGGTGGCGCCGCGTCTACCTCCGGCGGCTGGCGCCGTGCTCTACGCGGCCAAGCTGAGCGGCGCGCCGCTCCTCGCGCCTGCGGTCAGCGCTCTGGAAGTGCAGCTGCGACAGTAACAAGGATCATCGCGGTTGCGTTACGACGGCGGCGATCTGGATGCCAAAATGTTTCACGGGCTGACCTACCCAAGCGCCCGACCGACGAGCGACCGGAAGATTTCCTGAAGTTCGCGGGGAGACGGCACGCTCGGCTGCTCGAGCGACCAGACGATCAAGGTAAGCAGCGTACTTGCTACAAAGCGCGGCGCAAATGTCGGGGTCGTTGCAGGTACATCGCCGCGGGCCGTCGCTGCTGCCGCAATTCGCGCCTCCAGTACGTCCTGAATAATGCGCTCGGTAACCACGTGAGTGGTACCACCGGTCAGCGAGCGAAAGATGCCGCGGGCATGCTGCACGTGGGCAAAGAGCCTCGTACACTCAACGAGGCACGGCTCTTTGGGGGCGTCAACCAGCGTGTCGGCTACAACGCGCACCAGCTCGGCCTGCAGCAGCGCGTCCTTGGTGGCGAAGTGTGCATAGAACGTTGTGCGACCCACAGCGGCCTTACGCGTGATGGCGCTTACGCGGATCCGATCGTATGGACGTCGCATCAACAGCCCGGCAAATGCTGCAGCAATGGCTGCTCGGGTCTTCTCGGCCCGCGGATCGACAACTTTCGCGACACTTTGCGATTTCTGTGTCGTAACTCGAATTTTGCTGCTGCGCCTACTTGCCATGCCTGTTTGACCTATGGTCTCTTGCATCCGTGAAGACTCTACCCGTCGATCGATTCGCCCGACAAGCGCAAGCCATCGCGCTCGTGGGATTGCCGGTGCTGTGGCTAATAATGTCCGTGCTTCACTTTCACTCACTCGAAGGTTTGTTGATCGTCCGATTGCGTTACGTACCGCGTCCCGCTGCGGACACGGTGAACCGTCTCATTGCTGCGCACAATCGCTGGCCTATGATCCACGATCCGCACTGGATCGGCTATCTGAGCTTGCCGCTCTTGGTACTAGGAGCCTTCGGTCTATATGCGCTTGGGCGCCGCGTCCGGCCGGCCATCGCGGCGCTGGGCGTCTCGCTGACCGTCACCGGATCTCTCTACATCGGAGCGGTGTTTGGTCTCTTTACATCTTTGATGCGCGGGCTGGGTGATGTCGACCCGCGCTTTACCGATGGTGCAATCGCAACCTACGCCGCTGCGACGGCCGATCACGGCGCGTACGGACTGACGCGCACTCTCGCCGAACTCGCGTTGCTCGGTGTTGCCGTTCAGACCATTGCACTTTGGCGCGCTCCGCATATTCCCCGGTGGGCGACTGCAACCATCATTTTGGGCTGCGCCTTGTTTCTGGCATTTTGGGACATCGACAACTTGATGATTGTTGGTGAGATCTGTTTGATCGCAGGCTTGCTTCCAATCAGCCGGGAGCTTCGGCGTGACTACCGAGCGACTCAGGTGTGATGTGCTGCGGCTGCCTTAGCCGCCAGCTTCTTCGGCTCAGAAGGAATTTTGTCTAACGCTTTTATCGGTACGCCGTAGGGCGTGCGCTTCAGCAGAATTGGCAGCGCCTTGGGGTCCCATGCGAGCGTATGGTTGCCGTACGTAGCCGTATGCTGTCGCGCACCGGGACCATCATTCCTGTCCAATTTAATTTAGCCACGCTGCCCGCCTGGAATTTCGTCTCGCGATCAGGTCCACTTCAGCCGATCGAACAATGTCATCGGCAAGATCACCGGTGCAGCGAGACGGCAGCTCCTCAGCGGCTGCCAATGCGCAGCGATGCCTGATAGGCCTCGATCCTCGGCAATATCACCAAGCGACGGGCGAGACTCTCGGGCGGCCAATAAGAGTCGCGTTCGTAATATTCCGGGGCGGTTGGAACATCCGTCGAAAGGGAAACCCACGGTTGTTTGGACGCGGTGAATATGTGGATATCGGGTGGCAGATAGTCTGGCGCGTCAAGCGTACCAACCCGAACGAACCTGATGACAGGGCCAGCACCCGCGTAGTTGCTCCATAACGCGACTCGGCACTTTGGGCAGCGCGCGATCTTTTGCCCCTTCCCGCTGTTCGAGGGCGTGTCGACGATCTCCGGTTCTGCACTCAAATGGACAACCCGCTCCGCCTCAATCATGGCATTCAAAGCGAATGATGCTCCGCTTTCGCGCTGGCACCAGCGACAGTGACAGCAATGTACGAAAAGCGGTTGTGTTCTCATGCGATAACGGACAAGTCCGCAGTCGCAGCCTCCATCGAGCGGAAAAGGATTGCTAGCGACCATGATTGCGATGTCCGTAGGACATCGGCACTCCACGGGGCATGGAGCGTCGTGCGCGATCCTGCGTGGCCAGCGACTTCGCATGTGTTCGTTGGAACTGCGCATCTTCCCGGCGTTTCAGCTCGGCAACACGGTCTGCGCAAATCTTCATCCCACCGTTCCCCCAGATATCCCTGTCGCCTGTACGCGCGATCCGCTGCTCCAAGCGCTTCGTATTCTCAGAGCTATCGGAGGCGTTCGAAGGATGCGCCGGAGCACATCATCCCGCAAGTTACGGTATGCTGCGCTTGCCCCGTGATTCAACGCCATCTTAGCGAATAAAAAGTGATGCGAACGGCGGCTTCCGGGAAGGCAATTAGGGCTTCTGGACCTCTGCTCTTGGGCCGCCAGCAGTCCTTTGGCGCTCCAACACGCGGCGCACGCGAACGCAGAGACACTCCACTCGATAGCTGGGTTATTTCTATTTGGGCCAATAAAATGTCCCCAAATACGGTTGGCTGTTACGCACGTCCTGAATCTCTACGGCGGAACAACTCCTCGCTACTCCGGCAGATTCATTCTTCGGAGGAACGCCTTATAGCGGGGGTCGCCTTCGAGGTTTCTCAGCAGAGTGTCTCCCTTGAGCCAGTAAAGCCCCGATTCTCTTTGAAGGTACGCGCGGTCAAGCCACATGAATGCCGCGTCGGCCTCGCCTCTGTATGCGTGAGCATCCGCGATCTCGAGGGGTGCGTCGTCAGAATGCGCGTGCGTGTAAGCCGCCAGTGCGGCGTTGGATTCAACCTTCCGATTCATCTCGTGATACACAACGGCAAGCCCGAGATCGCGATCGTCCGGCGACTCCTGCTGCATCTCGCGCAGGGCCGCCTCACGATCTCCGCGCGCAAGAAAAATTAGTCCCAGAATGAAATGTATTCCATCGTAGGTCGGGGCGATTTCCAGAGTCCGTCGCGCCGCTGTCTCCGACTCCGAAGGGCGCCCTCGTCGCAATTGCAGCCACGCGAGATTTTGCCAAGCGCCTGGGTCCAGTGGGTCGATCGCGAGAGACGCGTTCAAGTTCGTAAAGGCCTCGTCCAGGCGTCCGAGAGTGGATGAAAGAATTGACTCAACCAACAAGGTCCAGCTGTCACGAGGTGACAAGGCTCGTGCTCGCTTCAACTCCGTTTCCGCAGCCGACCAGTTCCAATCGTAGAAACAGTGGATCATCGCAAGCGTGGTGTGCGCCGCAGTTGATTTCGGGTCCAGCTTGAGCGCGGTTTCAGCCGCGCTTCGAGCGTGCTCCCAAGTAGCGCCTGATTGAGAGTACCCAAAGTCGCCCTGTAGGGCATAAGCACGGGCGAGCGATGCCGCCGCAACGGCGGAGGTCGGATCGAGTTCTAAAGCCTGCCGAAAATAGCGAATGGCCGCCTCGAATCCCTCCTTATCATAGCGATTGAACGCGTAACGGCCTTGCAAATAGAGGCTGTAGGAGTCCGTGTTATTCAAAGTAGGGCGCGACTGCAAAGTGTCAGTGTCGAGAGTCAACTGCAATGCGCGCACGAGGCCAGCCGCGATCTCGTCCTGCATCTTGAGGACATCGCTAAATGTTCGGTCGTAAGTCTCCGACCACTGGTGCGCACCCGTTTGAGCATTGATAAGCTGAGTGGTGACGCGTACGCGGTCACCGAATTTGCGGACACTTCCTTCGAGGACATAGGCGGCACCCAGCTTCTCGCCGATGATTCGCAGGTCCTCGTTCTTACCCTTGAACTGGAAAGACGACGTGCGGCCTATCACCTTAAGGCTGGGAATTTTGGCCAGCAGATCGAGAATCTCCTCTGCGATCCCGTCCCCGAAATACTCCTGATCCTTCTTCTCGCTCATATCGACAAATGGCAACACCGCAATTGACTTGTCGGGAATCGCCACTATGGCAGCGAACTGCGGAACTTCGTGACTCTGGAACCAATAGCGCACACCCAGGGCAACGGCGACACCAAAGCTGATGACAACCGCTGCCCCAGCGATCAGCTTCGCCCTTCCCGGCATTCGCTCCAGGGGTTTAGCAGAAGCCACGGTCTGTCCCGATCCCTGTCCCGCGGCCTCCACTAACTTCGCCAACGCCGCTGGCATCCCGATAGCTGGCGCATCGATCCACTGAGAGTTCGACAGGAAATACTCGAGTTCCGGACTCAAAGGCGCGGCGTCGATCCGAAATCCGATAATCTGCTTGTGCTTAGACGCGGCTCGCTCGACTTCCCTGCCTACATGCGGTGACGCCCCCGCGCTGGTCGACAGCACCAGCACTATCGCGCGCGCATCATTGATCGCGCGGACGATAGCGTCTGCATACAGAGCACCCGGCTTGACATCGCGCGGTGCAATCCAGCACTTGAGTCCCTGGTGTTCCAAGGCCTCGACGATGGAATCCGCGATGGCGATATCCTGTGAGGCATAGCTGATGAAAACAGGGCCGTCTGGGCCGTGCACCGGCGCGCCAGCAGACGGCCGGCTCCCTCCCGATTCAGGTGCTCCTCCTGACACTCCCTGCCCCCATGCGATCTTGCTTCTTGCCAACAGGATGCGCCGGTGGGCATCTGGCCCGCAACCTGCGGCCTGGCCCCGCCTTTTAATGGGACGTGGCGCAATTTGGCCGAAGCAGCGTGTCGGGAATGGCCGCTAACGGGCAAGCAATTTAAATCCCTGTATGACTGCATTGGCCGACAGCAGTCCTTTGGCGCTCCAAACACGCTGCGCACGCACACGCAGAGACAATCCTCTCGATAGCTGGGGGTATTTCTATTTAGGCCAAGAAAATACCCGCAGAAATACCCCCAAATATGGTTGGCTGTTACGGATCGTCCTGAATCTTTACGGAGCATCCACGAAGGCTAAAACGCGAGCAGATTCATCGATTACGACGAAAATCACGTTCTTCCGGAACGTCATGAACCTTCTTAGATCTTGCTGAAAAACTGGGCCCGGTAGCCATCGAATTCGGGCAGAAAATACGCTATTTTTGGCTGCGAGATCAATTCGATAAAACGCTGTTACCCCCAGGGTTACCCCCACAACCGAGTAGCTGGCCGTAGACGTGATTGGACTTCGGGTAAGGCCCAGGCGGAAGTAACAAAGCTCCAAGTAACGGGCAGTCCGATTTTCGGCGACGCAAGCATTATTTGTAAATCTGCGCGGTTACCCTTCGAATGCGTAACCGCTCCGGATCGTTTACCGCCAGCAGAGAGGCCGTTGCTCGTGCGGTGGGCGTCGTGCCGATGATATACACACCTTTGTAGACAAAGTGTTCGGCCCACAGATCGCGGCGAGGATGAAAGAGCCTGACGATCTCGCCCGTCTCGGGATCAAGTCCGGACAGGTTCGGGCCTTTGCGAAGGTTGCAGTCGGGACAGGCGAGTGCCAAATTCTCCGCATCGTCGATGCCGCCGTGTTGACGCGGAATGATGTGCTCGATATGAAAACGCAGTTCGGAAAACTCTTGAGGAATTCCGCAGTACTCACACCGATGATCCGCGCGCGTCCGTACAAGGAGGCGCAACTTGGGATCCATTAAGGACGGCCCCTAAGCGGCGCTCTGATGCAGAAGAAAGGCCCGAGCTTCGGCTTTTAGGACGCCCACCATCAGGTTCGCACGGACCAGTGACGCGAGTTCCCGCTGCTCTTCCGGCGTCAAACGGTCCTCAGTGTTTCGTCCTGCCAATTCCTCGTAGCGGCTTTGCGTCTCTTCGTCTGCCTGCATTCGCAGTAAGGCTGCAGCAAGGTCAGCACTCAACTCACGGCGGAGCGGTCGCAACAGCCGCTCAAAGCTACTTCTATCAGCGTCGTCTTCCACAGTGAGCCCACCTTCTTGCACCAACAAAGTCCCATGCTCTCGGAATGCCTAGCGGCGCGCAACCAGATTGAGTATAGCCTGACTGCAACGCAACAGCGCACCTGCATTCAGGAAATAAGTGTATGAATTACATGGGGAAATGGCCTTTTCCTCGTGCCGTCGTGACGACGATCCACCGTTCCCCGAATGCGCCGCGGCGTTTCGTACGCGGGCACTGGTTCACCGCTTATGTCACGCGGCACCAAGATACGATACGGCCCCATGACGCGCTCGAGAAACATCATTCAGCAGGAGTTGGCGCACGAGAGCGCGAGGTTGGCAGAACTTGAGCGTACGCTCGATGAGGCTCGAGCCAGGATCGAGATGCTCCGCTCAGAGTTTGCCGCTGCGTCCAACACGGCACCAATGCTTCGTCGGCTACCTGCGGCGGGAAACGACAAGACGCTGCACACGCCTTCTGGCAAGGTGAAGTTGTTCCGATCCTTGTTTCGCGGCCGCGCCGATATCTTTCCGATCCGGTTCGTAAGCAAGAAGACCGGGAAACCCGGGTACGCTCCCGCGTGCTCGAACAAATGGGAACCGGGGCTGTGCCTGCTCAAGACTGGAGGCAAATGCAGTGACTGCCTGAATCAGGCCTTCGTCCCTGTCGGCGACCAGGTCGTTATCGACCACCTGCAGGGCCGACATGTGATGGGCAGCTACCCGCTCCTAGAGGACGAGACCTGTTGGTTTCTCGCAGTCGACTTCGATAAGCGCTCGTGGAAAGAAGACACGGCCGCGTTCGCCGAGACCTGCCGGTCGATCGGCGTTCCTACTGCGATCGAACGTTCCCGCTCTGGGAACGGCGCGCACGCTTGGTTTTTCTTCACGGCACCCGTCTCCGCAAACATCGCGCGGCGCATGGGCTGCTATCTCATCACCGAAACGACGAGTCGCCGGGATGAACTCTCCATGGAATCCTACGATCGCCTTTTCCCGAATGATGCCTCGCGGTGGCTTCGGAAATCTAATCGCTCTACCGCTCCAGTATGAGCCCCGTCAGGAGGGTAACAGCGTCTTCATTGACGAGCGGTTCGAGCCGCTTGCGGACCAGTGGGAATTTCTCGCGTCCGTGCAGCGTATTGAGCCTGGGACGGCGGAAGCGATCGCTAGCGATGCCACCCGAACCGGTCAGGTTATCGGCGTTCGCTTCGCCGAAGCCATCGATGATGAGGAAGCGGTTGCTCCATGGAAGCGGCTGCCATCGGGGTGCACTCCCACGAAGCGGATCACTGGCCCGTTGCCGTCCCACGTGAAAGCCGTGCTCGCACAGCGGCTCTTTATCGAGAAGGCGGGACTGCCCGCTGCGCTACTGAATCAATTGAAGCGACTCGCGGCGTTCCAAAACCCGGAGTTCTACAAAAAGCAGCGAATGCGCCTGTCCACCGCGATGACTCCGCGGGTGATCACCTGCGCCGAAGACCTTGCTCACTATATCTCGCTGCCAAGGGGTTGCGTATTCGAGACCATACAGCTTCTCGAAGAGCATGGAGTAGCGCTCACGACCGATGACCAACGGCACGCCGGCGCGCCGCTTGAATTGAAGTTCAACGGCGAATTGACCGCCATCCAGAAGGAGGCTTCGCGCGCGCTCCTCGAGCACGAGACGGGCGTGTTTATTGGACCACCCGGTATCGGGAAAACCGTCCTCGGCACCTACCTCATCGCCCAACGCGCCTGCAGTACGTTGATCCTCGTTCATCGGAGGCCGCTCCTTGAGCAATGGGTTGTGCAACTCGCGATGTTCCTCGACATCAACGAGAAGCAGATCGGTCAAATTGGAGGCGGTCAACGCAAGCCCAACGGCCATCTCGACGTCGCCATGATCCAGAGCCTCGTCCGCAAGGGAAAGGTCGACGACCTCGTGGCCGGCTACGGCCACGTCATTGTCGATGAGTGCCACCACCTTCCGGCGGCTTCTTTCGAGCGCGTACTCTCCGAGGTGAAGGCGCGTTATCTCGTCGGCCTCACCGCTACGCCGCAGCGGCGCGACGGGCACGATGCGATCACAGAGATGCAGCTCGGGCCGATCCGCTTTCGAGTCGATGCGAAAACCCAAGCCGCGTGGCGGCCCTTCAACCGCACTCTCATCGTGCGAGAAACCGACTTTCGGATGCTTAACGATAAGCCCAACGTCGGCATCCAGGAGGTTTACCGCGCGCTCGCGAACGACGAAGATCGGAACAGAAAGATAATCAACGATGTCATCGCTGCCATCCACGAGGGCCGCTCGCCTATCTTGCTAACCGAGCGCAAAGATCACCTCGAGTACTTCGCCGAACAGCTCTGCGGATTCGTGGGGCACCTCGTCGTACTACAAGGCGGGATGACGGCCAAAGAGCGGAACCGCTCCGCCGGCCAGCTCGCGTCGATTTCGGATACGGCTGAACGGCTCGTCCTCGCGACGGGCCGCTATGTCGGCGAGGGTTTCGACGACGCCCGGCTCGACACCCTGTTTCTCGCAATGCCGGTCTCCTGGAAGGGTACCCTGATTCAATACAGCGGCAGGCTTCATCGACTTCACCCATCCAAGACCGAAGTACGGATTTATGATTACGTTGACCGAGAGGTCCCGATGCTGCTGCGGATGTTCGGCAAGCGGCTCACCACATACCGAGCCATTGGATACGCACGCGGCGAAGCGCCGCTCGGATTCGCCGAACCCCCAGAGGTCCAGACCATTGAGTACGACGAGGAGGCGCTTCGCCATTTCGAGGACAATTGGTGACGGCGCAAAGAACAAACACGAATAAGCCGCGATGGCCTCCAGGTAAGGCCAAACTCAAAGCCCTGATCGAGGCAGCAATCGCCGATGTCTACGATGAATCGGAGCAGCGTACGCGCTTCTCGCCACAGGCGTCTCACTCGCTTAAGCAACGCCCACGCGGTCGAATCCCACGCGCTCAACTTGTGGCGATCCCGGATCTAGCTGGGCGCAGGATTCGAACTGAGAACCTACATGGCGCCGCCAATCACGTCAGGTCTGCAATTCCGCGGAGAAACGGCGCTATTTCGAAGAATGTTGGGGGTAACTGTTCCGCCGACTTACGAGTTACCCCGAAAGTTACCCCCACATATGTGTGGTTGCCATTAGGTGCTGCTGGACGCCGTTAGACGTGAAAACAGCAAATCCACTCGATTTCTCAAAGCGTTGCGCGCCAAAGTAGACGACTCAAGACGTCAGTGGACGTCGGTAGACTTGGGCCCGGTAGGATTCGAACCTACGACCAAGGGATTCACTTAGCCCGACGTTTCCGCCGGGAGTGGACTATCTCTTCACCCGCGCACCGCCGTGCGTGTGGGTGCGGGACGCTCTTGCCTGTTATTAAGGGCGCTACGAGCCCTCAGGTAGTCTCTGCACCTTCCGGCGGTGCCCCGCCGACTTGGCTCAGGATTACCATGAGCTTCGTGCATGCACAAGGCTCGAAGGTTCCCCTGAATTCATCCCGTCCACTTCGCGCGTTTCCGCGCGAAGGCACCTTTTCGATGAGTCCCCTGCACTAACCGCTGTGCTACAGGCCCAACGCGGAAATTGTAACAGTCATGGCAGATCGAAGTGTCTTCTGCGCACCGATTCGTGGAACCCAGGCATTTTCGCGCCGCCGCGCGGATGCATCTTAGCCGCTGGACATCCTTCTTCTGCAGCGGCCACAGTGGGTTGCCCCGGTTGAGTCGGCTCGCGCTTCTGGCACCCGCTGACGAGGCCGTTCACTGCGAGCAGCGTCATGCAGGTCGAGAGTATTTTCATACGCACATCCCCCTTGCGAACCTGTACGGCAACGTTAGCATGGCGCTCCCGCGGTGACCTAAGGACTCAAGCCATGAAGCTTTATTATATGAAAGGCGCCTGCTCGCTCGCCTCCTACATCTCCTTGAATGAAGCCGGCCTCAAGTTCGAGGCCATTCAGGTCGACCACAAGACTCACAAGACGCCTGACGGCGCGGATTTCAATGCCATCAACACGAAGGGCTACGTCCCGGCACTGCGTCTGGATAATGGAGAGCTGCTGACCGAAAACGTCGCAGTCCTGCAGTACATTGCCGACCGCAACCCCGCCTCCAAACTGGCGCCGGCCGCCGGAACGATGGAGCGCTACCGCCTGATGGAATGGCTGTCCTACATCAACTCCGAGATTCACAAGCCCTTCGGCGCGCTGTTCGCCCCCGACGGGAGTGCAGACGTAAAGCAGTTTGCGCGGGCCAATCTCACGAAGCGCGTGGATTGGCTGGAAAAGGCCCTGGGCACGAGGACTTACCTCATGGGCGAACAGTTTACTGTGGCCGACGCCTACCTCTATGTCGTTCTCGGCTGGTCGAGCCACGTCGGCGTCGACCTCGGTAAATGGCCGGCATTGAAGCGCCACCACGAGCGCGTGGGCGCGCGGCCGCAGGTGATCGCGGCCTTGAAAGCGGAGGGCCTCATCAAGTAGCGCCGCCTTATATTCCAGGAGGCTACGGTTTCCCGGGCCGCACGCGGCGCGTCGGTGCAGCTGCAAGGGGATTCTCCGGCCAATAGTGCTTGGGGTAGCGCCCGCGCAGATGCTTGCGCACATCGGCGTAGGAGCCCTGCCAGAAACCCGCGAGATCGCGTGTGATCTGTACCGGCCGTTGCGCGGGCGACAGGAGCTTGAACGTCACGCGCACGGCGCCGCCGGCGATGCACGGTGTTTGCGTCAGGCCAAATACTTCCTGCAAGCGCACTGCGACGCTGGGGCCGCCCTCCTCCAAATAGTCGATGCGCAGCTGCGAACCCGTCGGCGCTGTCAAATGCGACGGCGCGAGCTCATCCAACTTGCGCCGCTCTTCCCACGACAGGAGTGCGCGCAGCGCCTCGGCAACAGGCACCCGTGCCAGGTGTTCGCGGCGCGTGACGCCATCGAGCCAGGGCAGAAGCCAGCTCTCAAGTGACGCCGCGAGAGCTGCGTCGTCGACTTGCGGCCACTGCCGCAAATCACCTCGCCCCAGCCCACGCACGAACTGGATGCGCGCCTGCAGATCGCGCGCCTCGCGGTCCCAGGGCAACGCCGCCAATCCAAGCTCGCGCACTCCCGTCACCATTGCGGTCCGGGCAGCCGCAGGCGGCACCGAATCGAGCGGCTGCTCTTCAAGAATCAGTGCATCGAGCTTGACTACCTGCCGCGCGATCACTGCCTCTTCTCGTGTGTTCCATTCGATGGACGTCGTCGTGAGAATTCGCTCGGCAAAATGCTCGAAAAGCTCGGCCCTTGAGAGGGGCGCGGCAAGCAGAATGCGCGCATCGCGGTCGCGGTCATCCAGATCCACGGCGACGATGAATTCCTGCCGCGAGAGGCTCTCGGGCTGAGCAAAGAATGCGCCGCGTCCGTTGGCGAGCGTGTAGCGCCCCTCGGCGCCCGCGCGCCGGCGGCCGATGCGATCGGGATAGGCAAAGGCCAGGAGCAAACCGGAATGGGTGGTTTCTGCCGCTGCGTCGGTGTCGGCGCCGAGCCGACGCGCAAGCTCGCGCGCGAGGCGTCGCGAGCGCTGCACTGCCGCCTGATCCACCACATTCGCGCTGCCGGAGCCGAGCAGAATATCAATGCGGGAGCGCACGTCGGTGTCGCGCCCGCCGGCTGCGCCGCGCATGAGGTCACGCTCTGAGAGCAGCGCCGCGAGCAGCGCAGCGAGCGGCACGCGAGCCATGGCGCTGGCACGTAGCAACATGTGCGCAAGCCGCGGGTGCACGCTCAAGGCAGCCATTTTCCTGCCGTGCGCCGTGATGCGGCCCGCGGCGTCGGTCGCCTCGAGCTTGGCAAGCAGATCCTGCGCGCTCCCCAGCATGGCAGCGGGCGGCGCGTCGAGCCACTTAAGATCGTTGGCATCGCGCGTTCCCCATAAAGCGAGATCCAACGCGAGGGGTGCGAGATCCGCATTCAGGATTTCCGCGGGCGTAAATGCTGCGAGGCTCTTCTGTGCCTGTGCACTCCACGCGCGATAGCACACGCCGCTCGCCAAGCGTCCCGCTCTGCCTTGGCGCTGTTCAGCAGAAGCGCGCGAGATACGCTCGGTTTCGAGTCGGCTCATGCCCGTCGCGGGATCAAATACCAGCCGGCGCACGAGGCCCGAATCAACGACGATGCGCACACCTTCGATGGTGAGACTCGTCTCGGCGATGTTCGTCGCAAGGACAATCTTGCGTGTGCCCGGCGCACTTGGAGCGAGCGCGGCGTCCTGATCCGCACCCGCAAGGTCACCGAAAAGAGGCAGCACGCGCACGCCCGCTTCAAGCCCGGCTGATTCCAGCAATCCCAGCACGCGGCGTATTTCGCGGGCGCCGGGCAGAAATACGAGGATATCGCCGCTTTCTTCGCCAAGAGCTGCCCGCACGAGCTGCGCTACGAAATGTTCGGATGACTGCTGCACCGCGGCGCTTCCCGCGCCCGGCAGTGCAGGCGCGCCCCGGCCCGCGTAGCGCGTCTGCACCGGGAACACTCGGCCTGCGGTTGCGACGACCGGCGCATTCAGCAGCGCCGCGACACGCTCTACGTCGAGCGTCGCCGACATCACCAATATCTTGATTGCCGGGGAGAGGTTGGCGCGCGCATCCAGAAGCAGTGCCAGACCCAGATCCGCCTGCAGGCTGCGCTCGTGAAATTCGTCGAAGATGACAAGAGCGGTACCTTCGAGCGCTGGATCATCCTGCAACATGCGCGCGAGCACGCCGTCCGTCACGACCTCGATGCGTGTCGCGTGTGACACGTGCGATTCAAGCCGCATGCGGTAGCCGACCGTCTCGCCGACACTCTGCCCGAGCGTGGAAGCCATGCGGCGCGCGACCGCGCGCGTGGCCAGCCTGCGCGGCTCCAGCATCACGAGGCGCTTGCGCGCCGCCCACGGCTCACCGATCAGGGCGAGCGGAACGACCGTGCTTTTGCCCGCGCCCGGCGGGGCCTGGAGCACCGCGACGCCATGCCGCGAGAGCGCCGCGCAAAGCTCCGGCAAAGCGCCATCGACTGGCAGTCCGGAGGCGACGCTCACCAGATCCGCACGCGCTCCGCGGGAGGAAGGTAGAGCCGATCCGTCGGATGCACATCGAATGCGGCGTACCAGGCATCCATGTTGCGAACGACGCCGTTCACGCGGAACTGCGGTGGACTGTGCGGGTTGCTCACCACCAGCTTGCGCAGCTGCTCATCCCGATAAAGGCTCTGCCACCCTTGTGCCCATGCGAGAAAGAAGCGCTGATCACCCGTGAGGCCGTCGATCATCGGCGCGCGGCGGCCGTGTAGCGACAGATGATAAGCCTCATAGGAAACACTGAGGCCCCCGAGGTCGCCGATATTCTCGCCCAGAGTGAGGCGCCCGTTCACATGCAGTCCCGGCAGAGGTTCGAAGGCATCGTACTGCGCCGCCAAACGGTCGACGAGCTTCTTGAACGCGCGTTCGTCCTGCGGCTGCCACCAGGTGCGCAGCACGCCCTGCGCATCGGATTTCGCGCCCTGATCATCGAAGCCGTGTCCCATCTCATGGCCGATCACGCCGCCGATGGCGCCGTAGTTGACCGCCGGATCCGCCGCGGGGTCGAAAAACGGCGACTGCAGAATCGCCGCCGGGAACACGACCTCGTTGAACGTCGGGTTGTAGTAGGCATTCACCGTCTGCGGCGTCATGTTCCACTCGTCGCGGTCCGTGGGCAAATTGATGCGGGCCACCTGGCGATGCCACTCAAATTGCGCCGCGCGTTCCGCATTGCCGAAGGCATCGTCGCGGCGGATTTCCAGGGTGGCGTAATCGCGCCACGTGTTGGGATAGCCGATCTTCGGCCGAAACGTCTTGAGCTTCTGCAGGGCTGCTCTCTTTGTGCTTGCGCCCATCCAGGAAAGATGGCGGATGCGCACGCCGTAGGCTGCGCGCAGGTTCTCGACGAGTGCAATCACCTGGGCGCGCGCCGCGGGCGTGAAATAGTGCTCGACGTAGATCTGCCCGACCGCCTCGCCGAGGCATGTATTGACCGCGCTCACCGCCCGCTTCCAGCGCTCGCGCTGCTCTTTCTGGCCGTTCAATACGCGGCCGTAGAAATCGAAGCTCTCATCATCGATGGGCTTCGGCAGCACATCGGACACACTCACCAGGTAGTGATAGCGAAGATAGCTCTGCCAGCGCTCGACGGGTACCGCATTGAAGAGCGCGCCCAGGGCGCCGATCGCATCGACCTCGCGGATAATGTAGTCCTTTTGCCCGTCAACACCGGCAGCGCCCAGCAACTCCTGCCACGCGAAGCCCGGCGCCAAATCATTGAGCTCGGAGTGCGTTCGCAGGTTGTAGGTCAAATCCCGCTCGCGGCGCTTGGCGGCGGGCCAATGCGCCGCCGCGATCTGCGTCTCCAGCTGCACGATCGACGCCGCCTCGGAAGAGGCATCGGCATCGCCCGCCAGGGTGAGCATGCGTTCAATATGCGCCTGGTACTTGGCGCGCATGTCCGAGTAGACCGCATCAGTCTTCAAATAATAGTCGCGATCGGGCAGTCCAAGGCCGCTCTGGGTGATCGAGACAACGTACCGGTCCGGATTCTTATCATCGGCGCGGATGCGCAGTTGCATAGGCGACATCAGCGCAACATCCGCCCGCCCCATGAGACGCAGCAGCTCCGCGCGCGTGCGGGCAGCGGCGATCGCGGCCAGTGCGGGTTGCGCAGGAGCAAGGCCTGCGCGGTTGATCGCGTCGGTGTCCATAAAGGCGCGATAGAAATCGCCCACCTTCTGCGCGACGCTGCCGGTGGGGGCACTTGCCGGGAGTGCTTCGATAAGCGCGTGGACTTTTTGCTGCGCGTCCTCATCGAGCACTTCGGATGCACCCCAGCGTGTTCGATCGGCAGGAATCTCGTGAGTATCCAGCCAATGCCCGTTTGCATAGCGGAAAAAGTCGTCTCCGGGTCGCACCGTCGCATCGTGCGTCGACAGATCCAAGCCAAACGCGCCGATCTTTGCGTGGTGGGACGCGGCGTCATTCCTTTCAGACGACGCAGGGGGATTCGAAGGGGCACCTGCGGCAAGCGCAGCGAGGATCCCAAGTGCGACCAGCGCGCGTGTCGTAATCATTTCCTGCTACTCCTTGCAACCCGCGCAGGGTAAATCACCCGGCTTGCGCAGTGCCATTGTCTTAAGCGCACGTCCCGCAAGGCCGCGCTCAACGAGTCCGACTGCGCCACATGGCGCTGACAAACGCAACCCACCCTGCGATCAGCAACAAGCCCCCGAGCGGCGTCAAAATTCCCAGTGCGTGCGGCGCACCGAAGGCCAGCGCGTAAAGGCTTCCGCAGAAAAGCACGATGCCAATCAGCAGCAGCGCCCCCGCCCAGCGCAACAGTGCTGCATGCACGTCGCGGGCCGCAAGGCCCACTCCCAGAAGGCCGAGGGAGTGATAGAACTGATAGCGGTCGGCGGTGAGATAGACGCTCAACCGGTCGGGAGGCAATACCCCGAGCAGACCATGCGCACCGAATGCGCCGAACACTGTGGCAAGCACCAGCAGCACACCGCTGCCGGCGAGGATCCTCGAGCCATCGAATGTCATTCGCGGTTTTTCATCAATGGCGTGATTAGATCGAGCGGCAGCGGAAATACTATTGTCGAGCTCTTCTCGTTGGATATGTCGGCCAGGGTTTGCAGATACCGCAGTTGCATGGCGGCCGGCTCCTGCGAGAGCGAATGCGCCGCTTGCACGAGCATCTGCGCTGCCTGGCTCTCGCCCTCGGCATGAATGATCTTGGCGCGCCGCGTGCGCTCGGCCTCGGCCTGCTTCGCCATTGCACGGATCATGGTTTCGTCAAGATCGACGTTCTTGATCTCGACCTTCGTCACCTTGATGCCCCAGGCTTCTGTGCTCTGATCGAGAATGCGCTGGATGTCCGCGTTCAGCTTGTCCCGCTGTGCGAGCAGGTCGTCCATCTCGTGTTGCCCCAGAACCGAGCGCAACGTCGTCTGTGCGAGCTGGCTCGTGGCTTCGATGACATTGGCGACCTGGATGATGGCTTTGCCCGGATCGACTATGCGGAAGTAGACAACGGCGTTGACCTTTACCGAGACATTGTCGCGCGAGATCACGTCCTGCTTGGGCACATCAAGCACGATCACGCGCAGGTCGACTTTGCGCATCTGCTGCATCACAGGCGCAACCAGGATGAGGCCCGGCCCCTTGATGCCCGTAAAGCGGCCGAGCGTGAACATGACGCCGCGCTCGTACTCGTTCAACACCTTGACGGTCGTGAAGAACAGGGCGGCGACGAAAACGACGACGACGATGGTATATGGCATAAGTCTCCCCTTGCGCCTCAAACAGGCTCGACCCAGAGCCCGAGGCCTTCGACCTTCACGATACGTACCTGCTGCCCGACGCGCAGCGGAGTCGCGGTGCGTGCGTTCCACAGCTCTCCCGCGTAGCGCACCTGCCCTTTCTCACTGAAGTTCTCGACGACCTCGGCAGTTTGACCGACCATGACCCGCTCACCCGTGACGACGGGTCGGCGCTGCGCGCGTGCGCCCAGGAATGCGATGGCTAGGACAACGAGGCCCCCGACGGTGGCAACGCCGGCGATCAGCGGCAATCCGATAGCCATGCCCGCAGTCTCCGTATCAAACAGGATAATCGAGCCCACGACGAACGCGACCAACCCGCCGAGACCCAAGGAGCCAAACGCCGGTACATGGAACTCGGCGATGATCATGCCCACACCCAGCACGACGAGCGCCAGTCCCGCATAGTTCACCGACAGAATCTGCAGCGCGAAAAGAGCGAGCATCAGCGCAATGACGCCGATAACGCCGGGAAACATGACCCCGGGGTTGTAGCCCTCGAGGAGGAGCCCGTAGAGGCCAATCAGCAAGAGCCCGTAGGCGATCGTGGGATGGGTAATTACCGACAGCAGCTTCGTGCGCCAGTCAGGATCGCTGCGCTCGACGGTAAGGCCTGCGGTAGCAAGCGTAACCGGCCGGTTGGCAATGCGCACTTCGCGGCCATCGAGCTGCGCCAAGAGGTCCGGTATATCGCGCGCAATGAGATCGATGACATGCTCTTTCAACGCTTCGCTCGCCGTCAGACTCGCGGCGCCGCGTACCGCCTCGTCGGCCCACTGCACATTGCGGCCGCGCAGCTCCGCCAGGCCGTGCAGGTACGCCGCCGCGTCATTGATCACCTTGCGTTCCATTGGCGTGGCAGGCTCGGCGGCGTGCGCAGCTTTGGCGGGGGGTGCGCCGGGGGGAGTTGCCGGCGCAGGCGCCGGCGCTTCTTCCGCGCCGATCGACACCGGCGTTGCGGCTCCCACGTTGGTGGCAGGCGCCATGGCTGCGATGTGGCTTGCGTACAGGATATAGGTGCCGGCACTGGCCGCACGCGCACCCGAAGGCGCAACGTAGCCCACGACCGGAATGGGCGCTGCCAGAATGGCGCGGATAATGTCGCGCATGGCGGTATCAAGACCGCCGGGCGTATCGATCTGCAGAATGACGAGGCGGCTGCCGCGCGCCTCTGCGGCTTCCAATCCGCGCACGACATAGCGCGAGGTGGCGGGTCCGATTGCGCCCTCGATTTGCAGCAGCGTCGCGACCGGACTTGCCGCGCGCCCGGCACTCTGGGAGTCCGCAGGGCCTGCGCCGAGGGCCAGCATGCCAAGCGCGAGAGCCGTGACTGCAAGGGATGCGGAAGTTATGCCGCGCATGCCTGCGACCCTACTCCGGTTCGCGCAAAGACGGTACTAACGCGTGTGCTGCGTGCGGAACGGGCGCGCGGACTTCTCCGGGCGCCTGCCGGCGGGCGCATCACCCGTTCCCTGCGGTTGCCATGCAGGCACCAGGTGCTGCTTGCCGTTGCCGATAAGATCCGCCCTGCCCATGCGCCGCAGCGCTTCGCGCAGGATGGGCCAGTTGTTCGCGTCGTGGTAGCGCAGAAAAGCCTTGTGCAGGCGCCGCACTTTCAGACCCCTGGGAATGCGCACTTCTTCACTGTTGCGGGTGATCCTGTGCAGTGGATTCTTACC